>ERZ777306.827-NODE-827-length-58127-cov-12.121573_pt1 | contig 58127 bp, 42 predicted proteins | sample MGYA00374966_ERZ777306 | MGnify/ENA primary metagenome ERZ777306 (study PRJEB29329, sample SAMN06343882) | mouse gut metagenome | isolation source: Mouse cecum | place: Austria: Vienna | collected 2014-11-15 ... | reverse complement strand
CCACTCCCTCACCCACGGCTACTCTCTTGAATCGCTACGCGATTCTGTGATATGCACTTATTTGAGCCGTGCGTCCCTACACACAAAGCATTAACGGTCTCTTACGACAAAATTATAGTTTATACTTATTCAACCCCACTGTTCAAGTTTATTTATGAAAAAAGCAATCATTCCCTCACTGTTGATAGCCCTTGGCCTGCTGGCTCTCGGCCTGGCTATAAGAAGCGGCATAGTGCGCGTTTCCGACAATTCACGCGTGGTGACGGTGCGTGGCCTCTCCGAGCGTGAGGTCAAGGCCAACAAAGTGACATGGCCCATCTCATACACCCTTGTCGGCAACGACCTGCCATCGCTCTACTCGCAGATGCAGACAAACAACAATGTGATAATCAAATATCTTACGTCGAACGGCCTCACCGCCGAGGAGTATTCCACCGGCGCCGGTGCCGTTACCGACAACCAAGCCGACCGTTACTCGTCGAACGCGCCCCTCTACCGATATAATATAACGGGCACTGTCACCGTCACATCCGAGCAAGTCGACCTTGTGCGTCGCCTCATCAACAATCAGGGCGAGATTATAAAGCAAGGCATCGCCGTGTCGCCCGATAACTGGAACAACCGGACTATCTATGAATATACAGAGCTGAATTCCATCAAGCCCGACATGATTGCCGACGCCACGAAGAATGCACGCGAGGCTGCCAACAAGTTTGCCGCCGACTCCGGCTCGAAGATAGGCAAAATCAAAACGGCCCAGCAGGGACAGTTCTCGATCGAGGACCGCGACCCCTACACGCCGTTTATAAAGAAAGTGCGTGTGGTGACATACATCGACTATTTTATCGAAGACTGACAACGTCCCTCTTTGCAAACTCCGCCACGGCGGAGTTTTTTTGTAAACAAACATGGGGCGGGGCGCGTTATATTCCAAACTGTTTAATGAAAGGGATGTAACTATGCTGCACGACATAATTTTCCTGGTAGTGGGCCTCGCCCTGCTGATAATCGGCGGTAATCTTGTGACCGACGGCGCTGTGGCCGTGGCAAAGAAAATGAATATATCGGGCCTTGTGATAGGCCTTACGATTGTGGCGTTCGGCTCGTCGGCTCCCGACCTTGCCGTGTGCCTGTTTTCGACGATGGGAGGCAAAAGCCAGCTTGCGCTTGGCGATGTTGTCGGCGCAGGCATCTTCGATATGCTGTGTGCCATAGGCCTCACGGCGATAGTGCGCCCCGTGGTGGTGGACCGCAACTCGTTGAAATGCAACCTGCCGTTGCTTTTCCTGGCCGCCCTTGTGATATTTTTCTTTGGCGACGACCGCCTTATCGACGGCGCGGCACTCGACCGCATCGACCGTTCCGACGGCCTGGTCATGCTCTGTTTCTTTGCCATATTCATGGCATTTACCTTGCAGTCGGCCCGCGTGCAGGCTCCGGCATCTCCGGCTCCGGCCGCCACCGCCGTGCAAAAACCGGCAAAGACAATGCGGCCCTGGCTTGCGGCCATATATATTGTCGCGGGCCTCGGCGCTTTGGTGCTCGGCGGCCAGTGGATAGTGGACGGGGCTTCGGGCATCGCGCTCAAAGCCGGCATGTCGGAGGCTCTCGTGGGCCTTACCATCGTGGCCGTGGGCAGTTCGCTGCCCGACGCTGCCACATCGGTAATAGCCGCGATGAAAGGGCAGACCGGCCTTGCCATCGGCAATCTTATCGGGTCGTGCATCTTCGACATCCTCTTTGTAATCGGCACCTGCGCGTCGATTCGTCCGCTTAACTGCGGCCGTATCAGTTTCTTCGACTATGGCGTGCTTGTGGGGGCGTCGCTGCTGCTTCTGCTGTTCTCGACCTTGCGGCGCGACCACACCATCCCGCGGTGGATGGGCTTTATCCTGGTCGGGCTCTACGCCGGCTACATAGTGGCAATAGCCATGTAAGGGCAAAATTTTTTCCGCGACAAAATAAAACGGGCTAAATCGCGTTACATATATTATAATGCGCGTGTGCGCGAATGATTGCGCGTGATATTGTGACAACCCGTTTTTCGACATATCTTTATTTGGTGGCAGGGCTTATCATGGCCATGTCGCTATCGGGTTGCAACGCTCAGAAGAAGAATACCGCCGCCGCCCGGCAGTACACGGCTTTTATCACCCGATATAATATCCACTACAACGGCGACACCCATTTTAAGGAAACGCTCGGCGCTATGGAGCGCAACTATGAGGACGATTATTCGCAACTCGTGCTCATGCACCCCATCGAGGCCAAGAGCAACGACAAGGCTCCGCAGCCTTCGGGCGATTTCACCCGAAGCATAGAGAAAGCGCAGAAAGCCATACAGATACGTTCCATAAAAAAGAAACCGCGTCGCAAGGCCGGCAAGGGCAACGACCCGGAATACAAGGCTTGGCTCAAACGCGACGAATACAATCCTTTCCTCCACAATTCGTGGATGCTGATGGGCCGAAGCCAGTATTTCAACGGCGATTTCCTCGGCGCGGCGTCCACCTTTTTCTATGTCTCGAAGCATTTCACATGGCTTCCGGCCACGGTGACGGAGGCAAAGCTCTGGCAGGCGCGTTCTTATGTGTCGCTCGACTGGCTCTATGAGGCCGAGCTTATCCTTACCCGCATAAAGCAAGACCAACTTTCGTCGTCGGACCTGCGCACGCTCTATGCATTTACCTATGCCGACTATTACATAAAATCGAAGGAATATGAAAAAGCCGTGCCGCTGTTGCTCGACGCGATAAAGGGCGCTTCCGGGGCGCAAAAGACGCGGTTGCGCTTTCTGCTCGGGCAGGTGTATTCCCTTTTAGGCGAGAAAGAAAAAGCATACAAAGCCTTTGGCGACGCCGGAGGAGCCTCTTCGGCATCCTACCGCACCAAATTCAACGCCCGCATAAAGCAGAGCGAGGTGTTTTCAGGCTCCGACATAGAGAAAGAAGTAAATGCCCTGCGCCGCATGACCCGCTACGACCGCAACAAGGACTATCTCGACCAGGTGTATTACGCCATCGGCAACCTCTACCTGTCGAGAGGCGACACCGCGCATGCCATTGAAAACTATATCCTTGCCGCGGAGAAATCCACGCGGTCGGGCATCGACAAGGCTATATCGCAGATCACGCTCGGCAAAATCTATTATGCCCGCCGCGACTATGAGAAGGCCCAGCCATGTTTCGCCGAGGCCGTGCCCCTGCTCCCGGAGACCTACCCCGACTATGCGCTGCTCAAACGCCGCTCCGACGTGCTCGACGAGCTTGCCGTGTACTCGCAGAATGTGAACCTGCAAGATTCGCTCCTGCGCCTGTCGGAAATGCCCGAGGCAGAGCTCGAAAAGGTAATCGACAAGATAATCAAAGACCTCAAAGAAAAAGAGAAGAAAGAGGCCGACGAAGCCCGCCGCGAGGAATATATGGCTCAGCAGCAGGCCCAGGGAAACACTCTGCAAGATAACAACAACCGTGAGTTTTCGATAAATACCGACAATTCATGGTATTTCTACAACACCACCACGCGCAATTCCGGCAAAACCGAGTTCCAGAAGCGCTGGGGCTCGCGCAAGCTCGAGGATGACTGGCGCCGGCGCAACAAGTCGACGTTCAACACCGCCGATTTCGATGCCGACACCGAAGATGCCGACGCCGAAAATGCAGATGCGTCGGCTGAAAACGCTCCCGGTGAAGAAAAGGCCGAAGACGCAAAGGCCGCCGAGGCCGCTTCCGACCCGCATAACCCCGAATATTACCTCGCTCAGATTCCGTTCACACCCGAAGAAAAGGCTCAGTCCAACGAGATAATCCAGGAAGGGCTCTACAACATGGGTGTGATTCTCAAAGACAAACTCGACGACTTCCCGGCCGCCTCCGCCGAATTCGACCGCCTGTTGAAGGACTACCCCGACAATGTATATCGCCTCGACGTATATTATAATATGTATCTTATGGCGATGCGCCAAGGCCGGGCCGCCGACGCCGAAATCTGGCGCAAACTTATCCTCACGGATTTCCCCGACTCGAAATACGGCCTGGCTATGCGCGACCCCAATTATATCGAGAATCTCAAACAAATGGACACGCGCCAGCAGCAGCTCTACGACCGCACATGGCAGGCTTACCTCGACAACCGCAATGCCGAGGTGCATGCCGCCTACGAGCAGATGATGGAGCAATATCCGCTTTCGAAGATAATGCCCAAATTCATGTTCCTCGACGCCCTGGCATATGTCACGGAAAAGCAGCCCGACAAATTCAACGCCGTGCTCCGCGACCTGCTCGACCGCTACCCGTCGACCGACATCACCCCCATAGCCTCGGCATGGCTCAAAGGCATGGCGCAGGGCCGTCAGCTTCAAAGCCCCGAGTCGGGCGCAAACCTCCGCGGCATGCTCTGGGATATCCGCCTCGGCAACGATTCCACCGCCACCGCCGAGGGCGACGTGAATTTCACCATCAACGACGACGACCCGCAGCTTCTTGTGCTCGTATATCCCACCGACAAGGTGTCGGCCAACGAATTGCTCTATCAGGTGGCGCGTCATAATTTCCGCTCGTTCGTGGTGAAGGATTTCGACCTCGAGCCGATGAATTTCGGCCGTCTTGGCCTTCTGGTGATAAAAGGCTTCGACAACAAGCGCGAGCTCAACCACTATCGCTCCGTAATGGCCGCGTCGTCCGATTTCAAATTGCCGGCCGGTGTGAATCCCATCGCTATTTCGGCGGAAAACTTCGACACGCTCCTGCGCGAAGGCCGCTCTTTCGACGACTATTTCCGTTTCCTGCAAGAGCACAACTATATCGATGCGCAAGACGGAATTCTTCAGCCCGAGGAGATAGAAACCCTCCCCGAAGCCGAGGAAGCCGAAGCCGATCGGCAGACTTCGAATGACGAATCGCCCAAGACTAATGACGAATTACAAATGACTAATGACGAGTTGTCAACACCTCAACTTCCCAATTCTCCAACTCCGCAACTTCCCGCCTCCCCAACTTCCCCACTTCCCAACCCCCAAACTACCACACTTCCCGCCACTCCCGCTTACGAGCCGGGAAGCGAAGGCGACGATCCGCTACTCGAATAACCAATCATAACCAATCATAACCCAAAATAACATTTGCTTACAATGCGAACTTTATCGTTAATCATTCTTTCCGCTGCCCTGGCCTTCGGTTCATCCTACGGCCGAAAGACAGTGGAAATTTCTCCGCTTGCTCCCGAAATTGAATACATGGGAAGAATCGTAAAGGACTCTGCCAATGTGCGCTTCAATTACCCCGGCGTGACATCGCTTGTAAATTTCGAAGGGGAGCGTCTGGCTATGAAGGCAAACCCCGGCGCAGGGAAATTCATGGTGGAAATCGACGGCGGCGCGCCGCAAAAAGTGGTGTTTGCCGAATCCGACTCTGTAATCGTAATTGCCGACAGCCTCGCCGCGTCGCGTCCTCACCGCGCTCGTATCACCTACGCCATCGAAGGCTACGAAAAGCATCCCCAATGGCGCGGCTTCGCCATCGAAGGCAAGAAACCGCGCATCTTGCCGGCCACGCGCCCCTCGGGACCGAAAATAATGTTTATCGGCAACAGCATCACCTGCGGCTACGGTACCGAAACCACCGACCCATACGAGCATTTCAGCTACGACAACGAAAACCATACGCTCACCTACGCATATCTCGCCGCGCGCGACCTTGACGCCGACTTCCACGTGGTGGCCCGCTCCGGCATCGGCATATACCGCAACTATGCAGGCCCGCGCACCGGCAGCGACTGGGGCACCATGCCGCTCGAATTCGACAACGCCCTTATCTACGACCCGTCGACCCGATGGGACCACTCGTCGTTCACCCCCGACATAATCTGCATCAACCTCGGCACCAACGACACCTCGCTCGGCGACTACGACATAGCCCTCTACGAGCAGGCCATGAGCAAATTCCACAGCCGCTTGCGCGCGCTCTATCCCGACGCCGCCATCGTGCTCCTCTCCGGCTGTATGCTCAGCCCCGAAGTGCTTGCCGACATCCGCCCCGCATTTGCCCGCATCGCCGCCGGCGACGCCAACACCTATTGCCTTAATTTCCTCCCGCACATGGACTATCTCGGCTACGGCGCCGACATGCACCCTTCGGCCGCCCAGCATCAAATCATGGGCGCCCAGCTCTCCAATTTCCTCCGCACCCTCCCCGCCGCCTCCCGTCGCTGAATTTGCGATAAAAAATACACTCGCCGTGCCGTGCAAATCATTGCGCGACACGGCGAAAAATTTAATTACGGAAAAATTTCCGAAATTATTTGTAATAGAAAAAAAGAATGACTAACTTTGCAATGTGGTGGTGAATACGTTTCCCGGCAGAAAATATATCCATGAAAATCTAAGCCGCCGCTCCAATCTTAGTTGCAGGTACTAATCGTTTCGCTTTTTTTCTATCTATGTTGCCTTTCCTTATTTTGCTGTTTGTGGTGGGTTATCTCGGCATAGCCCTCGAACATCCCATTAAAATCGACAAGTCGGCCACAGCCTTGCTCCTTGGCATGCTCATGTGGGTGGCCTATGCTCTTGCCTCAGTGTCAATCATCCCGGCCGTAAATCCCGGCGCCCTCGCCGCTTATGTCAACGATGCCGGCCTTGCCGCCGCCTCGCTTCATGAGCAGTGTCTCCAATATATCCTGAATGTGGATATTGTGGAGCATCTCGGCGATATCACCCAGACGCTGTTTTTCCTTATCGGCGCCATGACCATTGTGGAGCTTATCGACGTGCACGAAGGATTCACCGTGCTCACCGACCATATCACCACACGGCGCAAGCGCACGCTCCTTATGGTGATATGCGGAGTAACATTCATACTCTCGGCAGTGCTCGACAATCTCACCACCACTATCGTGATGCTCATGCTTCTGCGCAAACTGGTGTTCCGCCGCTCGGAACGCTGGCTCTTTGCCGGCATGATAATCATAGCGGCAAACACCGGCGGCGCATGGTCGCCCATCGGCGATGTCACCACCATCATGCTTTGGGTGAAAGGCAACGTCACCACCCAGGCCCTTATCAGTTTTGTGCTTGTGCCCTCGCTCGTGGCCCTTATCGTGCCCATGCTCTTTGTGCTGCCCAAACTCAAAGGCGACCTCCCGCCCATGCAGAAGCAGGACCCCAACAAGCCGTCGCTCACCACCCTCAACGAGCGCAAGCTCATTCTTATCCTCGGTGTGGCCGGATTGCTTTTCGTGCCCCTGTTCAAGAGCGTGACACATCTTCCCCCGTTTGTCGGCATCTTGCTCTCGCTCGGCGTGCTGTGGGTGTTCACGGAAATATTCTACAACCGCAAGAAACTCGAACAGTCGAAAGAGCATCGCCTGTCGCGTGTGATCAAGCGCATCGACATGTCTACCATCCTCTTTTTCTTCGGCATCCTCATGGCCGTGGCCGTGCTCCAAAGCACCGGCATCCTTGCCACCGCCGCCGGATGGCTCGACTTCAAGGTGCATAATGTCTATATCATAAGCTCGCTTCTTGGCGTGATGTCGTCGATTGTCGACAACGTTCCCCTCGTGGCCGCCGCCATGGGCATGTATCCCATCGAGCCGGCCACAGCCACCGGCTATGCCGCCAACTTTGTTGTCGACGGCACATTCTGGGAGTTCCTGTCGTATTGCGCCGGAGTGGGCGGCTCGATACTCATCATCGGTTCGGCCGCAGGCGTAATAGCCATGGGCATCGAAAAAATCCCGTTTGGCTGGTATCTGCGCAAATTCAGCCTCATAGCCTTCCTGGGCTATGCCGCCGGCGCCCTTGTCTACGTGGTCGAAAGCGTATTCCTGAAATCCTACATCATGTAAATCAGCAGGAACACAATCCTCCGGATTGTGACAAACATCACAATCCGGAGGATTGTGTTCCTACATCTTTCCTACACCTTTGGGAGTTGCAGATTGTATTTGAGGGAGGCTATGCGCAGGCCTATCACCATTGCGGCGCATGAGATTTGCTGCCAGGCGGCTTCTGCGCCGGCTTCCGCCATGAGCCAGTAGACGAGGCCGCCGGCGAGGCAGGCCGTGGCATATATGTCTTTCTGGAAGATGATTGGCTCGTCGTTGATGAGGATGTCGCGGATAACGCCGCCGAAGGCGCCGGTGATTACGCCCATGGCCGTAGCCACCCACATCGGATAGCCCGCCGCAAGGGTTTTCTGTATGCCTATCACGCAGAAAAGAGCCAGGCCTATCGAGTCGAAGACGAAAAGGATGCGGTCGCGGCTCACAAGCAGGCTGCGGAACACGATTACCGTGGCCAGCGAAAGCCCCGTGACCACAAGATACCATGATGTCTGCATCCAAAACACGGGTATGTCGAGCAGCAGGTCGCGCAGTGTGCCGCCGCCAATGGCCGTGACAAGTCCCACGGTGTAGGCTCCGAACCAGTCGAAGCCTTTTGTGGCGGCCAGACGTATGCCCGAGATGGCGAATGCCACCGTGCCGAGCACTTCTATTACAAAAAGCAATGTTTCTTCCATTTTAGTCGGGAAGTTGGGTGTTGGGAAGTGTTCGAGTAATCGAGTAATCGATAATTCGAATATTCGGGTATTTGTTATTTGAACAAGCTGTTGATGTCGTCGGTGGTGATGATGCGGAGCACCGTGTGGCCGTCGGGGGTGTAGGCCGGGTCGGGAATGGCGAGCAGGTCGGCTATGATGGTATCCATCTCTTTTGCCGAGAGCGGAGTGCCCCGCTTTATCGATGCGGAGCGGGCCATCGACAACGCTATGCTTTGCCACTGGCTTTCGCCGGGATTGTCGGACGAAGTCTGGTCTGACATCGCGCTTATAATGTCGAGGAAGGCCTCGCCGGGGTTGGCGTTTTCGATAATGGCGGGCACGGCGTTGATGGCCCATGTGCCCGAGCCGAGCGGACTGATGTCGAAGCCCATAGGCGCAAGCATGTCGGCCACCGAGCGGGCCACTACCTCGCGCACGGGGTCGAGCTCTACGGTTTCGGGAAATATAAGCCGCTGCGACGCTATCTCGCCTCCGCGTATCATGGCCAGGTAGCGTTCGTAGAGGATGCGCACGTGGGCGCGGTGCTGGTCGATAATCATAAGCCCCGATTTCGAGGGGGTGACTATATAGCGGTCTTTGAGTTGCATGGTGGCCGGCGACGGGGCCGACGTGTCGGATACAAGGCTGTTGAGGCGCGACGGGATTTCCACGGCGCCGACTGCCACCGGGGCCGGCGTCGGCGGGTCGTAGACGGGAGCGGGCGGCTCTTCATCGGGCGACGACGGGGCGGGGGAGCGGCGGAAGCGGTCGTAGAGCACGTCCCAGTCGGTGGGTATTGCGCGTCCCTGGCGACGGGCTTCCTCAAAAGGGTTGTAGGCCGGGTCGCCACCCTCGTCGGGCATTTCGGCAGGGGCTGCCGTGTGTCCGGCCGAGAACACGGGTATGTCGGGAGCGTCGTCGCGGTCGAAGTCGATGGCCGCGCCGGCGTTGAAGCGTCCGAGCGACTCGCGCACGGCTGCCGACAGGATTTGCCATATCGGCTGCTCATTTTCAAATTTCACCTCGAATTTCTGCGGATGGATGTTTACGTCTATCGCCTGCGGGTCGACGGTGAAATTCAGGAAATAGTTTGGCTGGGCGTCGGCGGCGATAAGCTCTGAATAGCATTGCATCACGGCCTTGTGGAAATAGGGGTGGCGCATATGCCGCCCGTTTACAAAGAAAAACTGCAAGGCTCCGCGGCGGCGGGCATTTTGCGGCAGCGACACAAACCCTGATATTTTAGCAAGCGATGTGTCCACATCCACCGGTATGAGCTGGTGCACGAGGTTCTTGCCGAAAAGTTCGCCGATGCGCTGTTTGAGTGAGCCGGGCATGAGCTGGTGGAGCGTTACGTCGTTGGATGTGAGCGTGAACGCTATGTCGCAGTTGACAAGAGCCAGGCGTTCGAATTCGTGCACGATATGGCTCAGTTCCACAGGGTCTTTTTTGAGGAATCGCCGCCTCACGGGCTGCTTGAAGAAAAGGTTTTTCACCTTTATGTTTGTGCCCGGCACGCACGCCTCGGGCTGCTGCGACACCACCTCCGAGGCGGCCAGCACGATGCGGGTGCCCATGTTGTCGTCGCGCCGCATCGTGCGCATATCCACCTCGGCCACGGCCACAATCGACGGGAGCGCCTCGCCGCGGAAGCCCATGGTGGAGAGCGAGAAAAGGTCGTCGGCCTGCCGTATCTTCGACGTGGCGTGCCGCTCGAAGGCCATGCGGGCGTCGGTCACGGACATGCCCTTGCCGTTGTCGACCACCTGGATGAGCGTGCGCCCGGCATCCTTTATTATTATTTGTATAGATGTGGCTCCGGCATCAACGGCGTTTTCCACAAGCTCTTTCACCACCGAGGCGGGGCGTTGAATCACCTCGCCGGCGGCAATAAGATTGGAGACGGCCTCTGACAGCAATTTTACTTCATCCATAATAATTAACTTTCGAGGAGGCAGGCATCGCCATAGGAGAGGAAGCGGAACGAGTGAGCCAGCGCGTAGTCGTAGACAGGGCGCCAGTCGCCGCCGGTGAATGCCGACACGAGCAGCAGCAGGGTCGACGCCGGCTGGTGGAAATTGGTAATCATCGACCGCACTATGCGGTAGCGGTAGCCGGGGGCTATGATTATGCGTGTGGAGGCCACGAAGCGTTCGTGTCCGGTCTCGTCGAGATGGCGACTGATGGCGCGCAGGGCGTCGGCCACAGGCAGGCCGGGGTGCGAGTCGGAATAGGGATACCATTGCGGCACCTCGCCCGTCCATTGGCCCGTGGCGATAAGGCATCCGGCATGGTAGAGGCTTTCGAGGGTGCGCACCGAGGTGGTGCCCACGGCTGTGACGCGGCGTGTGGTAGATGCAAGTTCGGCAATGAGCGAGGCGGGCACGGATATGAATTCGGAGTGCATGGTGTGGTCGGCCACGTTGTCGTCTTTCACGGGCTGGAAAGTGCCGGCTCCGACATGGAGCGTGAGCTCGCGCCGGGGGATTCCGCGGCCGGAAATTTCGTCAAGGAGGCGGTCGGTGAAGTGCAGTCCGGCGGTGGGGGCCGCCACAGAGCCGGCGATGTGTGAGTAGACGGTCTGGTAGTCGGTGGCGTCGGAATCCTCGGTCTCGCGGTTGAGATACGGGGGGATGGGAATCTCCCCGGCCTGCTCGATAATTGTCGAGAAGGTGATGCCGAGCTGTCCGGGCCAGGAAAATTCCACGACAGAGGCGTTGCCCACGCGCTCGACGCGCCGGGCCGAGAGGTTGAATTTGGCGCCGTCGATTTCCATGGGCAAGTCGAGAAGGCCTTCTTTCCATCTCTTTGAATTGCCCACGAAGCATGTCCAGCGGCACGATTGCGTGGATTCGAAATTTCGGGCGTAATCGGCCGGAGTGTGCGGCTCGAGGCAGAAAATTTCGATAACTGCCCCCGAGGGCTTGCGGAAATGCAGGCGCGCGTTTATCACCCGCGTGTTGTTGTAAATGAGCATGGCGTCGGCGGGAAGCAGCTCGGGCAGCTCGGCGAAAATATGCTCGGAGAGCGTGCCGTCGGCGGCGCGGCGCAGCAGCTTGCATTTTTCGCGGTCGGCCAAAGGGTGGGGGGCTATTCTTTCGTCGGGTAAATCGTAGACGAAATCATGTATGCTTATGTCGGGATGTGTCATTTCTGTTAAATTGTGATGCAAAATTACAAAAAATAACCTAACTTTGTTGCAACAATCTCAGTCACCATTGCAATTAAAGTATATAGTTATTGAATTATGTTAAAAGTAGGCGACATCGTCAGATACCTTAACGCCGTTGGCGGCGGACGTGTATCACGCATAGAAGGTGCCGTGGCTTACGTCGACGACGACGGATTTGTCACCCCGGTGCTTGCTAAGGAATGTGTTGTCGTAACCCCGGCCAAGGATGCCGAGATGCTCGCGCAGGAGCCAAAGCCGAAGCCTGCGGCGGCGCAGGCCAAGGGCGTCACGGCTCAAAAAGCCCCGGAGCCGGCTGTCGCGCCTTTTGTCGAGACGGAGGAAGGCGAGAGGCTCAATGTGGTGCTTGGCTTCGAGGCCAAGGATTTGAAGCACCTTTCGTCCACATCATACGAGGCCTTTCTTGTAAACGATTCCAACTATCATCTTTATTATGTGATATCGACCCAGGAGTCTGCCGCGTCGGAGAGAAACGTGCTCGCCTTCGGAGCCATCGAGCCGGCCATGCAGGAATACATAGCCACGATCGAGCCGGCCGACCTGTCGGCTATGGACCGCATCAGCGTCGACATAATCCCGTTCAAGTCCGACCGCCCCTACCGGGCGAAGCGGCCCGTTTCCATCTCGATGCCGCTGGACACCACAAAATTTTTCAAACTTCACTGCTTCAAGCGCAATCCCTATTTCGACAATCCCGTGATAGCCATCGACCTGGTGAAGGACGACGCTCCGGCGCAAGGGACCCGCGCAGAGGTCGACGCGGCCTCGCTGGCAAAGGCGATGAACGAAAAGAAACGTGTCGACAGTCGCCGCGCGCCCGCTCCGGCGCCAAAGCGCGTGCATAAGCACGACGAGCCGATTGTAGTGGACCTGCATATCCACGAGCTTGTCGACAACACCTCCGGGCTGTCGAACGCCGACATGCTCAACATGCAAATCGACCGATTCCGCTCCGTGATGGACGAGAATCTGCGCAATCACGGATGCAAAATAGTCTTTATCCACGGCAAAGGCGAGGGAGTGTTGCGCCAGGCGCTTCTTAAAGAATTGAATCACAAATATAAAGGGCACGACGTGCAAGACGCGTCGTTCCGCGAATATGGCTTCGGAGCCACACAGGTAACAATCCGCTAACCATCACAACGACCTATGATTATCTGTTTTACCGGAACAGGCAACACCCGTCACATCGCCGATATCTTGCAGGATATACTCGGCGACGAGCTTGTGCGCCTCGCTCCCGGTCTTATGAGCAATCCGGAAAAAGTAAAACTTGAGCCCCGCGACGGACGCATAATATGGGCATTTCCGATACACGGCTGGAGAATGCCGATGCTGGTTCGGGAAGTTATCAAATATGCCAAAATAGAATCGGAAACGGAAGTAGAGCATTTCATGGTGGCCACATGCGGCGACGACGTGGGCATGGCAGCCGAACACTGGCGCAGGGCCATTGGCAAGCGGGGATGGAAAACCCGTTCGGCCTTCTCGGTGACGATGCCCAACACCTATGTCTGTATGCGCGGCTTCGATGTCGACGCGCCCGAAGTGGCCGATGCGAAACTGGCCCTTTGCAAGGGTCGCGCCGAGGCCATTGCCGAGCAGATAGAAGACAACTCGACGGTGGTGAACGATGTGGTGCGCGGAAAATTCCCGTTCACAAAAACATATCTTATATATCCGTTGTTCTCATTTTTCAAGCTCCGCATAGGACCATTTCACACCACCGACGCCTGCACCGGCTGCGGCCGATGCGCGCGCAACTGTCCGCTGCTCACCATCTCCATAGGCTCCGACAAGCGTCCGCATTGGAAAGGAAAATGTGCCATGTGCCTCAGATGCTATCATCAGTGTCCCAACCATGCCATAGCTTTCGGCTCCGCGACAAAAGGAAAAGGACAATACATATTCTCGGGCTACTCCATAAAGGCCTGATTACCTGCAAAATAAATATAACTCATGGCTTCAGAAAACCACTCCATCCTTTGGGCCGACGACGAAATAGACCTGCTCAAGCCGCATCTGCTTTTTCTCCGCAACCGCGGCTATGCCGTAACCACTGCCAATAACGGACGCGACGCCCTCTCGATGGTGGAGGCGACGCCTTTCGACCTTGTGATTCTCGACGAAAACATGCCGGGACTCACCGGCCTGGAAACGCTCGGACGCATCAAGCAGCTGCGGCCCGAGGTGCCGGTGATCATGATCACCAAGAGCGAGGAAGAAAATATCATGGACCAGGCCGTGGGCAACAAAATATCCGACTACCTCATCAAGCCCGTAAATCCCAACCAGATTCTCATAGCGATAAAGAAAATACTGCACGGCGACAGGCTCGTGTCGCAGCAGGCCACCATCGACTATCGTTCCGAGTTTCAGAACATATCCTCTCTTATCAACACGGCCTCCACTGTCGACGAGTGGATTTCACTGTATTCAAAACTCGTGTATTGGGAAATGGAACTGGCCTCCACGGAGACAAACATGGACGAGCTGCTCGATATGCAGCGCACAGAAGCCAATTCCGAGTTTGCAAAGTTTATAAAGCGCAATTACGAGAAATGGGTGTCGGCCGACGGCGTAACCGACGCGGCTCCCCTTATGTCGCCGAGGCTCATCCCCGACAAGGTGATGCCGATGCTCGATGCCGGCGAGAAACTGTTCTTTATCGTAATCGACAATTTCCGTCTCGACCAGTGGCGCACGGTCAAGCCCCTGCTCACCGACTGGTTCACCACCGAGGAGCAACTCTACTGCTCGATACTGCCTACCGCCACCCAATATGCCCGCAACGCCATTTTCTCCGGACTGATGCCCATACAGATCGAGCGCATGTTTCCCGAGCTGTGGGTCGACGAGGAATCGGAAGAAGGCAAGAACATAAACGAGTCGCCGCTTATCGACACGCTTTTCCGCCGCTACCGCCGCCAGGTGTCGTTCTCATATTCAAAAGTCTACGACTCGACAGGCTGCGAGCGTCTGCTGCGCGACTTCGGCAAATTCGACAACTACGACCTCAACGTGGTGGTAATCAACTTTATCGACATGCTCTCGCATGCCCGCACAGAGTCGAAGATGATTCGGGAGCTGGCATCGAACAATGCCGCCTACCGGTCGATATCCGAATCGTGGTTCCGCCACTCGTCGGTGCTCGACCTTTTCCGCCGCATTGCCGACAAAGGCTACAAGATAGTGCTCACCACCGACCACGGCACCGTCCGCGTCGACAACCCCGTGAAAGTGGTAGGCGACAAGAACACCAACACCAACCTCCGCTACAAGGTGGGCAAGTCGTTGAGCTACAACCCCAAGCAAGTGTACGAAGTGAAGCGTCCCGACCGGTTCGGCCTGCCCGCGCCCAATGTGTCGTCGACCTACATCTTCGCCACCGGCAAAGACTTCTTCGCCTATCCCAACAATTACAACTACTACGTGCAATACTACACCGACACCTTCCAGCACGGCGGCATATCCCTCGAAGAAATGCTCGTGCCCCTCATCACGCTCATCCCGAAATAGCCCCGGAGCAAAAAAAGAGGCGGATATGAGGCGATTTTGAAAATAAATACGTACATTTGCGTATAAATCGTTTATATGATTTATTTATAAATCTAACTCTTTACCTAAATGTCTCATTATCAACTTTTTACCCCCCCCCTGTCGGGCGTGTGGCCACGTTGGGGCAGCCGTTAGGTTGCGGCTGATTGTCCTGGCCATATTGATGTCGGTCGTCGCGCTGCCGTCCTATTCTCTTGTAAACAGCTATCCGGCACAAACAATGTTCTATTTCAAGGAAAGAGGCGGAGCCTCCGTTGTAAAAGTGTACTTTTATGACGAGCCGACGGTTAAGACGCTTGCCGCATCGGTAGGCACCTACGGATATTCCAAAGGTTATATCTGGGCAGAATCCGGTTCGACGTGGGACTTGTTCAAGGGATTTGAACTTGGCATGAAATACATGCAGACACCATACGGATTTATGCCGTCGGGAGAAATGGGATGCACGACCCACGACAATGAATTATTGCTGATCGGCGAAGGTTTCTCCTCAATAAATATTAACGGCACAATTTACGACCTTTGCGACCAATCGGAGTGGGACCGGTTTGTCAATGGCGTGAATATTATCAACAGCGGCGTTGCGCCGGCTGCCGGCGGCGGATATTCGTCCGGCTCGTCCTCGTCGTCCCACTCTCATTCATCGGCATATGACACCTGCCGTATCTGCCACGGCAACGGAAGATGCACCTCGTGCAATGGAACCGGCACCAGCCTGTATACTTACGGCGGCTCTTCCAGCTCCGCCTGCGCCTCGTGTCACGGCACGGGAAAATGCTTTAATTGTCACGGCACCGGCCGTCAATAAAAAATATTTTGCCGTTAACAATGATTTTCGGGAAAAAATGCGTACCTTTGCGGTCTGAAAGCAAACAACACCCGATTACACATTAATATATTATATGGCAACTACAGCTGATTTCAAAAACGGTATGTGCCTCGATATCGACGGCGAATACTACTTCATCGTGGAATTCCTTCACGTAAAGCCCGGCAAGGGTCCCGCCTTCGTCCGCACGAAACTCAAAAATGTAAAAACCGGTCGTATCCTCGACAAAACCTGGAACTCCGGCGTGAAAGTGAACGAAGTTCGCATCGAACGCCGCCCCTACCAGTACTCCTATAAAGACGACATGGGCTACCACTTCATGCACACCGAGACATGGGAAGAAATCATCCTCCCCGGCGACAGCATCGAAGGCGTGCAGTTCCTCAAAGACGGCGACATCTGCGAAGCCATGGTACACGCCGCTTCCGACACCGTCCTCACCTGCGAGATGCCCGTAAACGTAGTGCTCGAAGTGACCTACACCGAGCCCGGCATCAAGGGCGACACCGCCACCAACACCCTCAAGCCCGCCACCGTTGAGACCGGCGCCGAAGTACGCGTGCCCCTCTTCATCAACACCGGCGACCGCGTGCGCATCGACACCCGCGACGGCAAATACGTAGAACGCGTAAAATAAAATTTACAATTCACAATGCACGATGCACAATCGGGCTTCGCAACGGAGCCGGATTGTGCATCGTCATTTTTATTATAATTTGCTAATTGTGCATCGTGCATTGTGCATTGTGCATCGTGCATCGTGCATTAATACATCGGGGTGAAGGGGGCGTGGCGTTCGAGGCGGGAGGTGACGTCGCCTACGTAGGCCGACGATTTGGTGGTGTCGAGGCGAAGGACCGGGGCGCCCGCGCGCAGGTCGCATTTGTCGAGGGCGATATAGAACATGCCGGGATTGGTCACGATGTCGAAATAGTAGAGGCGGTCGCGCAGGTTGGAGAACGAGCGCCATTGCGTCGAGCTTACGTTAGGCTCGGTTTCCACGGCATATTTGTAGGGCACCGACACATTGAAAAGAATCGAGCGGATAATCGACAGGCCGAGGTCGGCGTCGTTGGTGCGCTCGACGTGTCCCTGGAAGAAATATCCGCGCACGAAGCGGTCGGGGCTCTTTACGGTGCCCGGCAGCATGTTGATGCCTCCGACCTTTATCCAGTAGTCGTTGATGGCGTTCATCTCCCGGAAAGTGGGGTCGTTGGTGAGCACGGGTATATCCTGTCCCTCATATATGTTGATGGTGCCGTGGTCGAATTCCACCATGGCGCATCGTCCTTCCGCGTCGGTGATGCCCCAGTGCAGGGCCGAGACGGTGCCTCCGTCGAAAGTGGCTCCGCCAATCCGGAACGGCGTCGAGCGCAACGCTTCGACCACCTCGGGAGTCGTGGCGTAATTGTCGAGCATCCAGGCCACGAACACGGCCAGCGACATGCTTGGCGCGTCGGTCGGCTCCGGGCTGTTGTAGACAGTGCCTTTGCAGAAAAGCCCGTTTATGGCCAGGCCTTTCTCGTTCATGCCCTCGGTGATGCCGCCATCGTAGCTCACGGCATACACCGCGCCATATTTCGATGTCCACGAAATCACGTTGTCGCCCTTGTCGCTCACCTTGGCGATGCCGCGCGGATATACATATAAATTTGTGGGAATCGGAGTCTTCCAGTCGAGCGAACGGCCAACGATGCGCAGAGGCTGGGCGCCGGCGGCAACAGAGGCCGAGTCGCCTACATACAACACGCGCGAGCAAGCGTCGGCCTTCTCGCTTGAAAAAATAGCGGCGACAGCCATCGCCGCCATTGCTATCAGCTTTGCTTTCATAAATAAACGGTTTAATTGTGTTTTAAAGGAATAACGCCTAAGCCTGCCCTATGGTTTGCCGCATAGAAACATAAGCCTCCGGCTCTTGAAAAATCCACCGCAAGGCGCAGGTTCGGCTCTTGCAATGCAGTTCGAATAAGCCATCGCTATGGAGGAGAATCGCGTAGCGATTCAAGATAGTAGCCGTGGGTGAGGGAGTGGCGAAGCCTCGACCGAACCCACGGAAAAGGGTTGCCGGCAACCGGGGTTTTGGAGCGGAGCCTGCCGGAGCGTTCGACTATGCCAACCGTGATGCAGAACGCTCGACTTCGTTCCGCTCCAATACCAAAAATGAATCAAAACGCCTTACCGTGGGTTCCGCTATCGCTACACCCACGGCTATTGTCTTGAAGCACTACGCGCTTCTACCATATTGCCTCAGTTTATTTGAACCGCATTGCACGGCTCGTGCGTCCGGAAATCGTGCCGATGTATAAATGATATTCAATTGTTTAACGGCGGACGCACGGCTCGTGCGTCCCTACAATATCGGTATAAACGGCACAAGCCGTAATTCCGGTGCATTATTATTTAACAGTCAGTGAGTGAATCCACCCGATAGGAACACAATTGATTCAAAATAATTTGTGAAATCCTCGAAATTTGTGTAATTCGTGGTTAAAAAGGAGCGCGGTCGCGCTCCCGGGAACACAAATTTCACATATTGCACGAATTTCACAGATTATTTACAAAATCGCTACTCGATTCCATGCACCGACATTTCGGCTTGTGCCAAATTCGCCGCAAGGCGGAGGCTCGCGTCGCCGGCGGGCAAATTTTTTTGCGGGGGAGGGGCGGAATGTGAAAAATTTTGCGTAATTTTGTGGGTTATTTTGAATCAGTATGCCCATTTGTAAATTTTGCGTTGCTAACGCGTTGATTTACAAATGGTTGATTCGGCTAAATTTTAACATTCAAAATTTTTTGCATAAAAATATGTACAGGACCAACACTAACGGCGAATTGCGTCTGGCCGATGTCGGACGCGATGTCACCTTGGCAGGCTGGGTGCAGCGCACCCGCCGTATGGGAGGCATGACTTTCCTTGACCTCCGCGACCGTTACGGCATAACTCAGGTAGTGTTCGACAACAGCACCGACCCCGCTCTAACCGAGGCCGCCAACCATCTGGGCCGCGAGTTCGTGGTGCAGGTAAAGGGCAAGGTGGCCGAGCGTTCGGCCAAGAACGCCAACCTCCCCACCGGCGACATCGAGATTATCGCTTCCGAGCTCAAAGTGTTGAATCCCAGCGAGGTGCCTCCGTTCACTATCGAAGACGACACCGACGGCGGCGACGACATCCGCATGAAATACCGCTATCTCGACATACGCCGCGGAGCTGTGCGCCGCAACCTTGAGCTGCGTCACAAGATGGCTCTCGAAGTGCGCCGCTACCTCGACGCCCAGGGTTTCCTCGAAATCGAGACACCGATGCTCGTGGGCTCCACTCCCGAGGGCGCACGCGACTTTGTCGTGCCCTCGCGCATGAACCAAGGCCAGTTCTACGCCCTGCCGCAGAGCCCGCAGACACTCAAACAGCTGCTTATGGTGGCCGGCATCGACCGCTATTTCCAGATTGTGAAATGCTTCCGCGACGAAGACCTGCGCGCCGACCGCCAGCCCGAGTTCACGCAAATCGACTGCGAGATGAGCTTTATCGAGCAAGACGACATTATAAACACCTTCGAGGGCATGGCCAAGCACCTGTTCAAGGAAATACGCGGCATCGAGCTCACCGAGCCGTTCCTGCGCATGACATGGGCCGACGCGATGCGCCTCTACGGCTCCGACAAGCCCGACATGCGCTTCGGCATGACTTTTGTCGAACTCGACGATGTGCTCAAAGGCTCCGGTTTCTCTGTATTTGACAACGCGGCCTATATCGGCGGCATCAACGCCAAGGGCGCGGCCCACTACACCCGCAAGCAGCTCGACGCCCTCACCGAGTTTGTGAAGCGTCCGCAAATCGGCGCCAAGGGTCTCGTATATGCCCGCGTGGGCGAGGACGGCACCGTGAAATCGTCGGTCGACAAATTCTACTCCCAGGAAACGCTCCAGGCTCTCCGCAAGAAAATGGATGCCGAGCCCGGCGACCTTATCCTGATAATGAGCGGCGACGACGCCATGCGCACCCGCAAGCAGCTCTGCGAGCTTCGTCTTGAAATGGGCAGCCAGCTCGGACTCCGCGACAAAAACAAGTTCGCATGCCTTTGGGTGGTCGACTTCCCCATGTTTGAGTGGAGCGACGAGGAGCAGCGTCTCATGGCCATGCACCACCCCTTCACCCACCCCAAGGACGAGGACATCCCCATGCTCGACACCGACCCCGCCGCAGTGCGCGCCGATGCCTACGACATGGTGATCAACGGCGTTGAGGTTGGCGGGGGCTCAATCCGTATCCACGACTCGGCCCTGCAAGCCAAGATGTTTGAAATCCTCGGCTTCACGCCCGAAAAGGCACAGGAGCAGTTCGGCTTCCTGATGAACGCCTTCAAGTTTGGCGCGCCCCCTCACGGCGGCCTTGCCTACGGTCTCGACCGCTGGGTGTCGCTCTTCGCAGGCCTCGATTCAATCCGCGACTGCATCGCCTTCCCGAAAAACAACTCGGGCCGCGACGTTATGCTCGACGCTCCGGCCGCTCTCGACCAAAAGCAACTCGACGAGCTCTCGCTTGCGATAGTAGAAGAAAATAAATAACAGACAATGACCAACGGAGCCATTATAAACGAAATCACCCGGTTTGCCCCGCCCTCGCTGCAAGAGGAGTGGGACAACACCGGCTTGCAGGTCGGCCGCCTTTCCGACGAGTGCACGGGCGTGTACATCTGCCTTGACGCGACGCCCGAAGCCGTCGACGCCGCCGCGGCCGCCGGGGCCAATCTTATCGTGGCCCATCACCCGCTGTTTTTCCGCGGGGTGAAGCGGCTCACCGGCGCCGACCGCGTGCAGCAGGCCGCGATGAAAGCCATAGCCGCCGGAGTGTCGATATACTCGTCGCACACGGCTGCCGACTCCACCCGGGGTGGCGTGAGCTATCTTTTGGCCGAGCGTCTGGGCATCGAGCCGCTGCGCACTCTCTCGCCGATAAAAGGCCGGATGGTAAAGCTGCAAGTGATTGTTCCGCGAAGCCACGCCGACGAGGTGCGCCTCGCCCTTTTCGACATAGGATGCGGAGCGGCCGGAGGCTACGACTTCTGCTCGTTCAACACCGACGGCGAAGGCACATTCCGCGCCCTCGACGGCGCAAACCCCTTTGTCGGTGAAATCGGCGAGCTGCACTCCGAGCCGGAGACGGCAATCGAGATGGTGCTCCCTGCCGAGCTCATGGGCAAGGCCCGCGACACCATAGCGCAGGTCCACCCCTACGAATGTCCGGCTTACTCCTTCACCGCCATGCTCAACGCGGCCGAAGACCTTGGCCTCGGCATCTACGGCACGCTCGACACGGCGATGACCGCCTCGGAATTTGCCGCGCATGTAAAGCAGCGTCTTGGCGTGGAAGCCGTAACCACTTCCATTTATCCCGACGACATCAAGATTCGGCGCGTGGCAGTATGCGGAGGCTCCGGAGGCGAATTCATACAGGCGGCAAAGGCCGCCGGCGCGCAGGCATATGTTACGGGCGACATCCGCTATCACGATTTTGTCGACAATGTCGACGAGATATTCCTCGTCGATGCCGGCCACTACCACACCGAAGCCCCGGTGAAAGAAGCCTTTGCCTTGGCAATACGCAGCCGCTTCCCCGATGTGGCCGTGACAGTGGCCGCCGACGACTGCCCCGTGCGCACCATCTGACAGAATAAAAAACAAAACATAAAACCCCATATATATGGCAACAGACAAGAAAAACGAGCAGGTAGCATCTGTCGAGGAGCGTCTTAAAGCCCTCTACCAGTTGCAGACAATACTCTCCGAAATCGACCGTATCAAGACAATCCGTGGCGAACTCCCCCTCGAGGTGCAAGACTTCGAAGACCAGGTGGCCGGTTTGCAGCACCGTATCGAAAACTTCACGGCTGAAATCGAGGAACTCCAGCAAAACCTCGTTTTCGAAAACGAAAAAATCAACAACGCCAAGGCCATCATCGAGGACCACAAGGTGAAAATCGACAACGTGCGCAACAACCGCGAGTTCGACCTCCTTTCCAAGGAAATCGAATACCAGGAACTCGAAATCAAACTTTGCGAAAAACACATCTCTGAATTCCGCAAAGCCATCGAGGCCAAAAACCAGGAAATCGAGGCTACGCACGGCCATCTCGCCGATGTGAAGCACATCCTCGCCGAAAAGAAATCCGAGCTCGACGAAATCGTGTCGGAAACCCGCCAGGAAGAAGAAGCCCTCAAAACAAAGGCCAAAAACCTCGAGCCCAAAATCGACGAATTCACCCTCAAAGCCTTCAAGCGCATCCGCAAGAACGCCCGCAACGGCCTCGGCATCGTCTACGTGCAGCGCAACGCCTGCGGCGGCTGCTTCAACCGCATCCCCCCGCAAAAGCAGATGGAAATCAAGATGCACAAAAAAGTCATCGTATGCGAATACTGCGGCCGCATCATGATCGACCCCGAGCTCGCCGGCGTAAACGAATAATCAATTCACGATTCACAATTCACAATGCACAATCCCTTGCCGGGGTTGTGCATTTTCTTGTATTATAGATAAGTGTTCCTGCCTAAAAAAAGTTAAAAAGTAAATTTATCTATTGTAAAATTGCAAAATATCTATTATCTTTGCAGTAGATAAATTGTTTCTACCTTTTTCATTCTTAATCTATGACCTATATCGATCTCATCAACAATTTTTGGCGAATGCACGGAAGCCAAGAGTTTGGCCCGAATGAGATTGCGCTCTACTTCTACCTCCTGAACGAGTGCAACCGACAGGGCTGGCCATCTCCGCTGGTGCGTCCCAATTCGAAGATCTGTCTTGGTCTGGGTATGACTGAGCCGACACTCATACGCTGTCGCAACAAACTGAAATTAAGAGGCGTCCTCGACTTTGAATCCGGCAAAAAATCGAGAAAAGCCCCCTCTTACTACTTAAAAGATATAAGTAGCAACATCAGTAGCGGCGTAAGCAGCAACGTAAGCAGCAACGAGAGTAGCGGCGTAAGCATATATAAGACTATAAGACAAGAAGAAAATAAGACAAAAGAAAATTCCTCTACCACCACCCGCGGGTGTGAGGAAAATTCTCGAAATCTTGAAATCTATTTTGATGCACGCAACTCGCAGTTGCTCGAGCAAGTGGTGATGGAGCTGCATCGCGTGAATCCCTCGACGAAAACCATATCCGACTTCCGCCGCATGGCCGAGGCGGTGGTGGCAGAGTGGGAGCTGTCGGGCGCGACGCATACCGGATACCGCGACTGGGCCTCTCATCTTATCAACCACGTCCGTATTCTAAACCGTATGTCGGCACGCGACAATGCCCGTGGCGGTCGCAAGCGGGAGCAGAAGATAAACCCCTTCGATGAATACATACGCAAAATCGACGAGGGGCGCTCCGCCTCCGCCCCGGAAGCATTTGAAATACCCTTTTAGGAATAATACCGCGTTTGCAGGAACACAAGCCTCCGGCTTGTGGAAAATTATTCACAAGCCGGAGGGTTCTTTGCCTTTGGCAAAGCGCTTCGCGATGAGTGTTCCTGCAACCGTGATATAAAGCGAGGGTGTGTCAAAAAGCTGTGTATGCCGAGATTGTAGGGACGCACGGCTCGTGCGTCCGCAGATTAACAATTGATTGTCAATTTAATACCGTTATAAATTGATGTAAGCACGGCTCGTTTGTAGTGGCGGAGCCACATAGTATTATATAACCCCGCGTTTCAACGCGGGGATAGAAACATCCACACCTGTCATGGCGGAGCCATGTTCCGGGGAGCGGTAAAGGACATGGCTCCGCCATGCTTGGGCTATACGGTATGCCCCAGGGTGTAAAACCCCGGGTTATATAGAGCTACGTGGCTCACGCCACAGAATTGCATCGGACGCACGAGCCGTGCGTCCCTACATTTTCGACAGAAACGGCCTTTTTGACACACCATCTTCCTGCAACCGTGATGTTCGACTGTTAATATAATATAAAAAATATTAAAATGGGGGGGGGTATTGTAAATATTTTATTAAATTTATAACTTTGAGTTTTCAAACCAATATGTATTGCAGAATGATGTAAAAACACATTTCCATGTTCAAGGTAAAAGGATATTTTTTTGCTATTTTTGCCATTGCCCTTTTTCTTCAAGGGTGCAACGACGATATTTTTGTGGAGCCGGCGCCCGATTTGGTGGATAATATCAAGCTGTCGGGCTATGGCGATGCCGCCGAGTTCAAATTGCCGACCAATGGCTTGAAAAAGGTGAGTTTCGGCAATGAAACGGATTATTATACAAGTACTGATTATTACGACGCCAACGGCGAGCCTGCCAACAGCCTTGCCAATGTCAAGAAAATCGTGTATGGGTCGCCTCGGTTCAGAATCGAGGTCGACATCGACGGCGAGGACGTGAGGGTGCGGTCGATTGCCAATACCTACGACGCCAATTTAATTATGTGGGCGGTGCTCGACTACGGATATATGACCCGCACGGTAGATATAGTAATCACTCCCGGCGCGCCTATGGAAATTACGGAGTGCTCCTATTTCATGGACTATGGAGTGCGAGGTTCCAAGAAAAACCTCTTGCTGCGCCAGCGCGTCACCAACAATTCCGACCGCACCCAACGCGCTGTGTACTATCCTTACAAGGATGTCTGCTCGAGGATAGACGTTGTGGCCGAGGACCGGGTGTTCGACGGCGTAAGGGCCACCGTGCCCGTGCCGCTTTACACCGGCGGCGAGTGGCATGAGAACGCCGATAATACGGCGGATATTGTCGTGGGAGGCACCTCGTATTTCTACTCCGCGGGAGTGGATATCAACGAGGAGGCATATGTGGATGTGCCCGCTAACACCACCGTCACGATAGAACTTACTGTTGAATGGGCAACCTTCGAGGTGGAATCATGGATTGAGTTCCGCCTCCCGAACACAGATTCGGAATGGATCATGGTGAATCCATGCAAGATATTTCAGCCCGCCGGATATGAATTGGATGTGATATGCGAAGAATAATTACTGCAATCATTGTAATGGCGGCGGCTGTCGCGGCTGCCGGCCAATCGCGAGGAGTGGCCGAGACGTGCTTCGGCTCCGGGTTGCAATGGCGCGTGGGCGCCGAGATGTCGGCGGCTTACGTGCCGGGCACCAACGTGTTTCTCAAAGGCATGAATCCCGAAGATAAGAGGATAAACACGGCCTTGTCGGGGGGAGTACGCGCCGGTTTCGGTTTCGGCGAGTCGTCGCCTGCGGGGCTGCTCTACAAAGGCGTGTATCAGGGCGTAGGCGTGGGAGCCGTGTCGTTCTTTTCCGACGGGCTGCTCGGCACTCCCGTGTCGGCCTACGTCTACCAGGGCGCGCCCATCGTGCATCTGTCGCGGAGGCTTTGGTTGGGATATGAATGGCGGTTTGGCGCGGCTATGGGCTGGCATCACTATGATAAGGACTATGACGACACAAACGGCGCGGTGTCGACATCGGTAACGGCCATGATGGGCCTGGGCGTGAAACTGCACTATGCGCTGTCGAGCCGCTGGACGCTGTCGCTCGGCGTCGATGGCGTGCACTATTCCAACGGCAACACATCATGGCCCAATGCCGGCGTGAACAGCATCGGGGCCACCATCGGCGTGGCATATGCCCTGAATCCGCAGACGAAAGCCGCTCAGGATGCCGCGATGACCGATTTGGCCGAGGAGGCCGACCGCGGCCGGTGGCTCTACGACATAATGGCATATGGCGCGTGGCGCAAGCGAGTAGTGACAGTGGGCAAATATGTTCCCGAGGCGGAGCTGTGTCCGGGGCGGTTTGGCGTGGTAGGCTTGCAATTCTCGCCGATGCGCGTGTTGAACCGTTGGGTGGCCGTAGGGCCATCGCTCGACCTGCAATGGGACGAGAGCGCGGGGCTTGAGCCATACTGGATTGAGGATACCTACGACGAGAACATTAAGTTTGAGCGTCCGCCATTCGGCAAGCAGATTAAGGTTGGCCTTTCAGTACATGCCGAGCTCACCATGCCCATATTCAGCATCAACGCCGGCGTGGGCTACGATTTTGTGAATCCCAAAGGCGACAAACGCTTCTACCAGTCGCTTGCCCTGAAAACCTTTGTCACCGACAAACTGTATCTCAACGTGGGCTACCGTCTCGGCGACTTCAAAGACCCCCAGAACCTGATGCTCGGCCTCGGCCTGCGACTTTAATCAATGCACAATTCACAATGCACGATGCACAATTGGCTTTCAGCGCGTAGCCTAATTGTGCATCGTGCATTGTGAATTGTGCATTACGGGCGAAGCCCGATTGTGCATTGTGCATTGATGTCAGTTTTGGAATACGGCGGGGTAGCGGCGCAGGAGGTAGGCCGGGGTGCACGACCAGGCGTGGCAGTAGGAGTTGACGGGGTAGAAGCGGTAGGGCGAGAGGTAGTCGTCGGAGGCGTCGTACACTTCCCAGAAGGTGTCGGCTCCCTTGCGCACCATGCCGCCCCAGTAGTCGGCCACGAGGGCGCGGGCTTGGTCGGTCATGCCGCATTTTATCATGGCTTCCACAAGGAAATGGTGGGCGTAGGGCGAACCGAGGCGGATAAAATCGGGGTCGGAGAGGGCACGGCTCAGCAGCTCGGCGCCTTCCTTGGCCGGGACCACGTCGGCGAGCACCATCCACACTTGCGACAGGACAGATTTCTGCGACGGTATGAACCCTTCATAGCCGCTTGTGAAGGCACGGGCGTTTTTGTCGTAGAGATGCTTGCGCGCTGCCTTGCGCATTTTTGAGGCGGTGGCGTTCCAGCCCTTGGTGTCGTCGGCCATGCCGAGACTCTTGCCAAGGTCGGCTGTCTGTTCCAGAGCCATGATGGCGAGGCCCTGCATGGCGGTGGACTCCTCTATGCCGTCGCGCCAGTCGAAAAACAGCCAGTTGAAGCCGCCGGGACGGAAGCGGTCGAAGATGCCTCGGTCGTCGACAAATGTGAGCATATTGTCGATTTGCGCCTTGGCCACGGGCCAGAGGTCGCGGGCGGTGTCGCTGTCGCCGGTGGCGGCGAGGTATTCGGCGAGGGCCATGTTGAAGAGCAGGCTGTAAGAATAGCAGAAACTGCCGCGCTGGGGGTGAGGCTCGGGCAGTTCGAACACGTTGGCGTGGAGGCGTCCGTCCTCGTTGGCGAGCGCGGCCAGCAGGTAGAGGCAGTGGCGGGTGAGGTCGTGATTTTTGTATGTGAGATTGTTGGCGAGTGATTCGAGGTAGACGTCGCCGATCCACAGGCGGCGGTCGCGCTTGGGACCGTCTTCATATACGGTCTGCATGCACTCGGCCAGGGTGGCGAGGGCCGTGCGGTCGATGGCCGCGAACTCGTCGGAGAGCGGGATGTCGAGCGTCTCGGGGGCTATTTCGGGAGCCGAGGTGGTGGCGGTGAAAGCGAGGTCGCCCATGGCAAAGTCGCAGTCGGTGGGATGGCCGAGCACGTCGATTTTCATGTAGCGTCCCGAGAGGCGGCGTGGAAGGGTGTAAACCGAGTCGGTGAATTCCACGGTCACGGTTTCGTCCTGGAGCCATCCGCGCGAGATAGTGCCGGGGTAGGGGTCGAAAGGCACGGCGAGCTCGGCCGGCACCTCGGCGAAAGTGAAGCGCAGGCGTATGGGGCCGTCGAGCACGCGGTCGAGCAGGTCGACGCGGAAGCTGAATGTGCCGGTGAGGTGGCGTCCGAAGTCGACAGTCACCGACTTGTTCTTTTCATCTTTGAGCGACGAGCCCAGATAAGAGCCGATTTCGCCGGCGGGGTCGACGCGCCAGCCTTGATATGCCGAAGTGTCGGCTACGGCCTTGACAAGCCCGACGGGATGCACTTTTTCGGTTTTAAGGACGGGAGTGGAGGCGATGGCCTTGTCGAGCCAGCCTTGACGCTGCGAGGCGTACACGTCGGCCTCCTGCGCCGACATGCCGGTTGAGCATAATGCTGCAATTAGAAATAAAAAAGATTTGAGTTTCATAGGTATGGATTTTATTTGGGTAGGAACACTCATCGCGGAGCGCTTTGCCGTAGGCAAAGAACCCTCCGGCTTGTGACTATTTTTCACAATCCGGAGGATTGTGTTCCTGCCGGATTGATTCCGGCTTGTGGTTTTATTTTCACAAGCCGGAGGCTTGTGTTCCTGCCGGGTTGATTCCGGCTTGTGTTCCTGCAAGCTATTTGTATTTTGCGTAGGCGCGGGCCAGGCGGGTGTGGTAGCCGCGGCGCGCGTAAGAGGGGCCGTTGTAGCCTCGGGCAAAGGCGGCCCAGTTGTGGGAGCGGAGATGGCGGTCGAGGCCGGTGGAGCGGAGGAAATTGGCGAAGAGCTCGAGCTGGTCGCGCTCGGAGCGGCTCATGCGCTCGACGAAGTCGGCCGGCGACTTGGCTCCGCATTTTTTCCAGTTGAAGCCTCCGATCTGGAACATGCCCCAGAAAGTGCCCTGTATGGCCGTGAGCGAGTCAATCTCCATGGCCTGCCGCAGGCGTGCGTGCTGCGCGCGCTGTTGGTTGCCGTATTTGCGGATATTTGGCCGGGCGAACACCTCGGGATAGCGTTTGGAGTATTTCGACAGGTTCACCTTGTTGCGCTTGGCCATGCTGCGAAACATCGACAGGTCGAAGTTGATTACCACGGTGGAGTCGGCGTTGAAGCCCGAGTGGGCGCGTCCGGCCTCGATGTCGACCACGGCATGTATTGTGGCGGGGTCGATGTCGAGCTCACGCGCCACCTCCTCGAAATCGGTGTCGGTGAGGCGCAGCGACGGAGGCTCGGGAGCCGGGATGGGCAGCAGGGCCTCGGGCATTTCGAAATGCCAGGGGTTGCCGTCGGGGGCGGGGATGCGTTCGGGAGCGAAAGGAATGTCGGCAGCCGCCACGAGGGCGGTTGCCGACATTAATATTATTGCTGCCCGGCGCATCATGCCTTGATGTCGGCCACTTTTTCGATTATGCGGCAGAGCTGGCCCCAGAAGCGGTCGACTGCCGGGATGTGCATTTTTTCCGACGGAGAGTGCACGCCACGGAGAGTCGGGCCGAACGACACCATGTCGAGATGCGGATACTTGGTGAGGAAAAGACCACATTCAAGACCGGCGTGGATAGCGGTGACTTTGGGCTTGATGCCGTAGAGTTCCTCATAGGCGTCGGAAGCGATGTGCATTATGGGCGAGTTGATGTTGGGAGCCCATCCGGGGTATCCGTCGCCGTGGGTCACGTGCGCTCCGGCGAGGGTGAACACGGCCTCTACCTGGTAGGCGATGTCCCATTTGCGGGATTCCACCGACGAGCGTTGCGAGGTGGTGACGAGAATCTTGTTGCCGGCGAGCATCTTCACCGATGCGAGGTTTGTGGAAGTTTCGACGATGCCTTCCATGTCGCGGCTCATGGACACTACGCCGTGAGGAGCGCAGTAGAGAGCCTCGATGAGGCGGCGGGTTGTGGCGGAGTCAACGGCAAATTCGGGGCGGTCGGCGCTTTCGAGTTCAACCTTGAAGGTGGGTTCGATTGCACGGTATTCGCCTTCGACGTCGGCAAGGAAATTATTGAATTCGATGCGGACGTCTTCCTTGCGCGAAGTGTGCACGCCAAACACGGCATGTGCAGCGCGGGGTATGGCGTTGCGGAGGTTGCCGCCGTCGATTTCGCAGAGCGACACTTCGTCGAACTTGCGCAGAAGGCGGAAAAGGAAGCGGGCGAGCATCTTGTTGGCGTTGATGCGGCCCAGGTGGATGTCGCCGCCCGAGTGTCCGCCAAGAGCGTTGGCGATGTCGATTTTGAAATAGTGGAAGTCGGTGGGAGCCATCGAGCGGTCGTAGTCGAACTCGGCCGTAGTGTCAACGCCGCCGGCGCAGCCGATGAATATTTCGGCGTCGTCCTCAGAGTCGAGGTTGAGCAGGATATTGCCGCCGATCATGTCCGGGCCGATATTGTTGGCTCCGGTCATGCCGGTTTCTTCGTCGACAGTGAAAAGGGCTTCGAGCGGGCCGTGCACCAGGTCCTTGTCGGAGAGGGCGGCCAGGGAAGCAGCCATGCCGATACCGTTGTCGGCGCCGAGAGTGGTGCCTTCGGCGCGGAGCCATTCACCGTCGACAACGGTGGTGATGGGCGAATTGTCGAAGTCGAAATTCTTGTCGTTGGATTCGCACACCATATCCATGTGGCCCTGGAGGATGAGGGTGGGAGCCTGTTCGTGGCCGGGGGTGGCGGGCACCGACATCACGACGTTGCCCACGGCGTCGGTCTTTACGGCGATATTATGTTTTGCAGCGAAGTCGAGGAGATATTGACGGATACGTTCCTCCTTTTTCGAGGGACGGGGCACCTTTGTGATTTCGTCGAAGATTTCGAACACACGTGCCGGTTTGAGGTCTTTGATTGTCATGATAAGATATAAAAAGAGTTTAAATTTTGGGCTTAAATAAGAAAGAATGTTAAAAAAGCGTGAAATTCGCCCTCTAAGTTAGTAAATAAAATTGAATAATGGCAAAAAATTTAACGAAGTTTTATATATTTGCAGTCGGAAAAATCATTTGCCCACCATACAGACCGTTTTTTATCCGTAGCAGACAATGAAAACAGTGATATTGGCCATAATACTCGTAGCGGCGGCATTCGTGCTGCTGGGCGTGAAGGTCCTGTTTGTGAAGGGTGGGAAATTTCCGTCGCACCATCATCACCATAAATAGAAAACAAAAACAAATAAATAAGTTCATGAAGAAAATCTTCTCCGCAATCGCCTGCGCCGCCGCCATATTGCTGTCGTCGTGCGCCGAGAAACAGCCCTCAACCACCACTCCGGCTCCCGAAGCGGCAGGCGAATCCTATGCCACCACCATCAACATCCGTTACGTGTCGCTCGACTCAATCCAGCGTCATTATGTGCTTTCACAGACCATTCAGGCCGAGGCAGAGAAACTTGCCATGGATTTGCAGTCATATCAGAACCAGCTTGCAAACCAGCTTCAAAGCCAGGCCAACCAGATACAGCAGAAAGCCCAAAGCAACGGCTATCTCAGCGAAGCATCCTACAACGCCGACCTCAAGCAGCTTAACGACCGCCAGAACTCGTTCCAGAACCAGTATGCCCAGCGCGAGATGAACGCCAACCAGCAGATGGCAGCCAAGCAAAAAGCCCTTATGGACTCGATAAACAATTTCATCATCGACTTCAACAAAGAGCGCAAATACGACGCTATCCTGTTCCGCGACGCCGGCCTCTACTTCAACCCCGCCCTCGACATCACCGCCGAGGTGGTCGACGGCCTCAACGCCCGCTACAAGGCTCCCGCCGAAACTCCCGCAAAATAATATTTCATAAGATATAAACCGACAGCGCCGATGATGCAAATCATCGGCGCTGCCATTATCAGGGTTGCAGGAACACAATCCTCCGGATTGTGGCTTTATTTCACAAGCCGGAGGCTTGTGTTCCTACCGGGTTGATTTCGGCTTGTGGCTTTATTTTTCACAATCCGGAGGATTGTGTTCCTGCCGGGTTGATACCGGATTGGGACTTTTTTTCACAAGCCGGGTTGATACCGTTCCTGCCTACCTGCTCCCGGCTTGTGTTCCTACTCTCCATATTACGCCGCCGAGGCGTATATTCTTTTCAATGTAGGATATGACGGTGTCGTAGTGGGCACGGTCGCGGATCAGACGGTCCCAGGATTCGTGATGCCAGAATTGGCCTTGACGGTCAAGCCGTCGATTTATGGTCAACGCTGTGAAGTTTTTCCAGGATTTACATATCTGCGACACTTTTATAGAGCCGAGCAGTTCGAACAGCACGTGCACATGATTAGACATCACGACATAGGCATGGATAATATATCGGGTTCCATTGAAATATTCGAGAGCATCCGATACTATACGGGCAAGTTCCTTATCTTTAAGCACGCATGTGCCGTATCCGCTGTCGAGCCATGAGTCGGTTTGCTCGTTGAACAGCATCCTATACACAGTCTTCTCGTAGGCGCTCCATGGCTCCGGGTGAATGGCTATCCATCTTTTCCTTCGAAAAATCAAATCGTCTAATGCTCCTTTTGGAATGGAATCGGCCTGGTGAAATGTGACGAATTGGTATCTCCCCTCTTGATGCCAATGTGGCAGATTCCGGCACCGTATATCGATATGCTCGGATTTGTCGAGGAAAGACATGGCTGTGTAGGTTTTGTTGGTTTTATAAATTTTACAGGAACACAATCCTCCGGCTTGTGGCTTTATTTCACAAGCCGGAGGCTTGTGTTCCTGCCGGGTTGATTCCGGCTTGTGGCTATATTTCACAAGCCGGAGGATTGTGTTCCTGCCGGGTTGGTTAATACTCGATGCGGTGGGTTTCGAGGAAGCGCATGGTGCGCTCGATGTAGTCGGTCATTACTACGTCGTCTTCGATGAAGGGCACTTCGCGGCGGTAGGCCTCGATGAAGCTCTCGATTATGGCTGACGAGCGGAGCGGGCGGCGGAATTCGAGGGCCTGGGCGGCGTTGAGCAGCTCGATGGCGGCGATGTATTTGAGGTTGTCGATTATCTTGTGGAGCTTGGTGGCGGCGTTGGCGCCCATCGACACAAAGTCCTCCTGGCCGTTGGAGCTGACGATGGAGTCGCACGACGCGGGCCAGGCATACATCTTGTTCTGGCTCACCATCGAAGCGGCGGCATATTGCGGAATCATGAATCCGGAGTTGAGGCCGGGCTTGGCCACGAGGAATTCGGGGAGGTCGCGCAGGCCGAGAATGAGCTGGGCCACGCGTCGTTCGGAGATATTGCCGAGTTCGGCCAGGGCAAGGCCCATGTAGTCGAATACGAGAGCTATGGGCTCGCCATGGAAGTTGCCGCCGGAGAGCACGAGGTCGTCGTCGGGGAATACGGTGGGGTTGTCGGTCACCGAGTTTATCTCGATGTGGAGCACCTCGGTGACATGGTGCATGGCGTCTTTCACGGCTCCGTGTACCTGCGGGATGCAGCGGAAAGAGTAGGGGTCCTGGACGTGCTCCTTGGGCACGGCGATTATCTCCGAGCCTTCGAGCAGGTGGCGGAACACCTCGCCGGTCTCAATCTGGCCGGGGTGGGGGCGCACTTGCTGGATGCAGGCGGCAAACGGCTCGATGCGGCCGTAGAAAGCGTCGAGCGAGATGGCTCCGAAAAGGTCGAAGCATTTCACCATGTGCCAGCCGTCGATAAGGGCCTTTATGGCGTTTGCTGCCATGAACTGGGTGCCGTTGAGCAGGGCGAGACCCTCTTTCGATTTGAGGCGGACAGGCTCCCAGCCGAATTTGGCGAGTATTTCACGGCCGGTGTACTCGCGGCCTTCGTACACCACCTTGCCTTCGCCGATGAGCGGCAGGAACAGGTTGGCGAGAGGGGCGAGGTCGCCCGAAGCGCCGAGCGAGCCGCGGTCGTAGACCACGGGAAGGATGTCGTTGTTGTAAAAATCGAGGATGCGGCGCACGGTGTCGACTTGCACGCCGGAAAATCCGATCGACAGGGCGTGGGCTTTGAGCAGGAGCATGAGTTTCACCACCACGGGACTTACCGGAGTGCCTACCGAGCAAGAATGGCTCTTTACGAGATTTTCTTGCAGGGTCGACAGCTCGTCGGGCGAGATGTGGCATTTGCAGAGCGAGCCGAAGCCGGTGGTTACACCGTAGATGGGCTCGGTGTTGCTGTCGGTCTTGGAGTCGAGATACTCGCGGCAGTATTTGATTTTTTCAATGGCCTTGTCGGATAGCTCGAGGCGGGCTTTGGATGCGAGGATTTCCTCGATAAGATGGTAGGTGAGGTCAGACGACCCGATTTTATATGTTTCCATGCAGATGTTAGAGTTTTACGGATGAAAGGAGGGCCGATTCGCGTTCGATGGCGAGGGCTTGCAGCACGTCGCATTGTTCGGCGAAGACGTCGGCGTCGGTAGTGTTGGTGAGGCCGGCGATGTTGATACGCACGTTGAGTATGGCTCCGAGTGCGGCGGTGCGGGCCGTCATCATGGCCACGCAAGCGTCGGTTATGGCATTCTTGTTGCCCTTTTCGGCAATCTCGGCAATGTCGGGCATTATATCCACGGCGAGATTGGCCACGGCCAGGGGCACGGTGGCGGCGTAGAGCGTGGTGCCCTCTATCGCGGCGGCGCGTATCTCGCGCTGCTCGTCGGTGTCCTTCGGCATCTTGAAGGCTGCGAACACGGCATCGTAGGCTTGCGCGTCCTTGTCGATATAGTCGAGAAATTTGGCGCGGGCATCGGCCATGCGGGGAGCTATGGCCTCCATTTCGGCCTGCACGTCGGCATATTTCTTGCGTCCGATGGTGAGTCCTGTCACCATTTCAGCCAGCGCGGCTGCGAGCGTGCCGCAGAGCGCGGCTATTGAGCCGCCGCCGGGCACCGGGTCCGATCCGGCAGTCTTGGCCAGAAAATCTTTTATTGAGAGGTCTTGCAGGTTCATATTTTTGTATGGTATTATTAGATGTTTTGGTATTCGCGGCCTAAGTCGCGGATTGCCGCGAAAATCATGTCTTCGCGTTCGGGCGACGGATTTTTATGGCCGTTTATGTAGTTGCTTAATAATTTGGGATTCAGTCCGATTCGTTCAGCGAAAGCAGTGATGTTGATTTCTCGGTGAGACATGAAAAAGCGTCTGATTCGGTCGCGTGGACTGTTGTTTTCCGGCATTGTCTCTCCTATTTCGTATAGGAATTCAGGAGCGAAATCAAGTCCGTTGGCCCATTCTATGGTTCCACGTACTATGCCGTATTGCACAAATAAGTCTTTATCGAGAAGTTTGCCGAAGACAGGACCTTTGAGATGAGGACGTAAATCGACAATTTTCACAACCCCATCATTGAATTCTATCTTCAATGAATAGTCGTGAAGATAATCTATGTCGGTGATTTTTAACATGATTATTTGAGCGGTTCAATTTTACCTATTTCTTCGCCGTTTTGAGCCTTGGCCCAAAGGTTGAGAATTTCCGATTCGTGCAAATCGATCCATTCGTTGACCTTTGCTATCACCTTGGCCGGAGCGCGCCCGTCGACCATTCGGTCGAGAACGGAAATTGTAAATTCATATCCCGAGTAATTGGCATGGATATGCGGAGGGTTATGGTCGTTCCAATACAGGCTTATGATTATGCCGAAGAATCTGCATATTTCAGGCATGGCTGACGGTGTTTTTATTTGTGGTAAAGTTAGGTATATAATTTGATACTCGCAAATTTTTAATCGACAATTATTTTCTGCCCTTTGTAGTAGGTGGACTCGACGCAGTTCATGGCCACGTAGTAGGGGAGGAAGTTGATGGAGTCGAAGGCGAGTACGGCGAAGTTGGCTTCCTTGCCGGGCTCTATCGAGCCGACACGGGAGGCGATGCCGAGGGCTGCCGCTCCGTTGAGGGTGAGGGCCGTGACGGTTTCCTCCACGCTCATGTTCATGTAGATGCAGGCCAGGGCGATGGTGAGCGGTATCGAGCCGGAGAAGCACGAGCCGGGGTTGAGGTCGGTGGCAAGGGCCACGGCGCATCCGGCGTCGATCATCTTGCGGGCGGGAGCGTAAGGCTCGCGCAGGGCGAAGGCCGTGGGAGGCAGGCATGTGGCCACGGTGCCGGAGGCTGCAAGGGCGCGGATGCCTTCGTCGGAGACATGTAGCAGATGGTCGGCAGAAAGCGCGCCGAGGCTTGCGGCGAGTTCGGCGCCGCCAAGCTGCACTATTTCGTCGGCGTGGAACTTTACGTTGTAGCCTAAGGCACGGGCCGCTTCCATGAGGCGGCGCGAGTCGTCGAGCTCGAACACGCCGCGCTCGCAGAACACGTCGCAGTTAGAGGCAAGGCCGCGGAACTCGGGAAGCATCTCGTTGATAATCAAGTCGGTGTATTCGGCAGTGCGTCCGGCATATTCGCGCGGCACGGCGTGGGCGCCGAGGAACGTGGATTCGATACCGATGCGTCCGGCGTATCGCTCCTTGGCTTGGGCTATCACCTCGAGCATCTTGCGCTCGGTGGCCGTGTCGAGGCCGTAGCCGCTTTTTATCTCCACGGTGGTGACGCCGGCCTCGGACATGCGGCGGATAAAGAAATCGAGGCTGTGCAGAAGTTCGTCGGCCGACGCCTTGCGTGTGGCGTCGACGGTGCTCTGTATGCCGCCGCCGGCGTTCATGATATCCATATACGACCGTCCTTCGAGGCGCATACGGAACTCATCGGGGCGAAACCCTCCGAACACGGCGTGGGTGTGACTGTCGACAAACCCCGGGAGCAATACACGCCCTCCCAGGTCAACAGTCTCGCCTTGGCATTGCGCGTCATTGCGTGTTCCTACGTAGTCAATTATTCCATCGTCGCCGACCACCACCATGCCGTCTTCAATTGTGACAAGATTCTGCATGTCGGTACCCTTAATGGCTTTCTTGCCTTTGGGCGTTACTATCTTGGTATTGAAAAAAGTTTTCATACTTATTGCACAAATATTCGTGTTATTTGTGAAATTTGTGATTAGGCAGGGCGCATGCGCCCTGCTTGTCACAAAATAAACATTTTTCTGTGTAATATGTGGTGGAAGTCGGTTGTGCTATTCTTCCATGATGCGGGATTCGAGAACTTGGGCCATGGAGAAGTCTTCGAGGCCGAGGTAGTATTCGGCGGTGTCGATGAGGGCGGCCATGGGCACAAGGCCGACGATTTCGCTGCCGGCGATGGTCACGCCCCAGCGTTGAGCCTCGAAGCGCACGGTCTCGAACACGCGGTAGAGGGCGGTGCGGGTAAAGTCGGTCATGTTGATGGATACCTGCACGATGCCGCGGTCGGCCAGGTCGACGCCCATGGCCTTTACGAAGCGGAAACCGCCATTGATGTGGCGTATGCGCTTGGCTATCGCGGTGGCAATGTCGAGGCGGTTGGTATTGAGGTTGATGTTATAGGCCACAAGGGGCATGCGTGCGCCCACGGCCACAGTGCCGGCAGTGGGGTGACGCTGCTCGGGGCCGAAGTCGGGATGCCATTCGGGCTGATGGATTTTTTCCTCCATGCCCTCGAATTCGCCCTTGCGGATTGCGGCGAGGTTCTCGCGGTGGGGAGCCGATGCCGATTTTTCGTAGAGGAATACGGGGATGCTGTAAAGCTCGGCGATTTTTGCGCCCACTTCCTTGGAGAGTTCGATGCACTCTTCCATGGTGGCGTTGCGCACGGGGATAAACGGAATCACGTCCACGGCGCCCATGCGGGGGTGCTGGCCCTCGTGCTTGGTGAGGTCGATGAGTTCGGCGGCGGTGCCCACGGCGGCGAGCACGGCGTCGCGCAGCGGCTCGCGTTCGCCCACGACGGTCACCACAAGGCGGTTGTGGTTCTCATCGTTGGAATAGTCGAGGAGCTTCACGCCTTTGCGTCCGCGGAAGTTGTCGATTATTTTTTCAATTTTCTCATGGTCGCGGCCTTCTGAAAAATTAGGCACACATTCGATTATCTGGTTCATAACAAAAATGATTAGTTTATTTTATGTTAGCACATGGCTCCGCCATGCTTTTGTTTGCGTAATCTCCCCCGATTGAAATCGGGGGTTATATGAGGGGATGTGGCTCCGCCACGGTCCGGCATCTATATGCCGAGGATGGGAGAGAGGGTGAAGGCTAAGACATGGGGCACATGGCTCTGCCATGCTTTTGTTCGCGTAATCTCCCCCCGATTGAAATCGGGGGTTATATAAGGGGATGTGGCTCCGCCACGGTCCGGCATCTCTATGCCGAGGATGGGAGAGAGGGTGAAGGCTAAGACATGGGGCACATGGCTCCGCCATGCTTTTGTTCGCGTAATCTCCCCCGATTGAAATCGGGGGTTATATGAGGGGATGTGGCTTCGCCACGGTCCGGCATCTATATGCCGAGGATGGGAGAGAGGGTGGTGGCGAAGCCACATGGTTCTATGTAACCCCGGTCTTCAGACCGGGGTAGGTGGTGCAAAGGGGGCATGGCGGAGCCATGTGCTTTTACCAATTATCATATTGTCCTTTTTCAAGACCATTCTCTATAAGTAATTGTGATAGTTCGTCGTTTGTGGAGGTAGTTGAATGATGTTGCTCTTGGTTAATAATATATTGTTTTATGTTTTCAATTTCTCTGTACCCGACAGAGAATACGCCATAACCGTTGTTCCACCCCTTGAATCCATGAAATTTTGGATCGCCTCGGAAAACGTGAGAAGTCGCTCCCTTTATGTGTTTTACAACGCTTGGAATGCTGTCTGTTTGTCTTATTCCGAGCAGGATGTGGATATGGTCTTTGTAGCCATTGATGCGAATGAGCGTCCAGCCACTACTGATACATATTTTATGGATATAGGAAAATAGCAATTTTTTGCTATCCTCCGGAATTGTTGGTTCGCTGTTATAAGTGCGAAAAACAATGTGGTATGTAAGTTTGCAGTAACTCATTAGCTATTAGCACATGGCTCCGCCATGCTTTTGTTTGCATAATCTCCCCCGATTGAAATCGGGGGTAATATAAGGGGATGTGGCTCCGCCACGAAAATGGCGAGGCATCTCTATGCTTTGCCATGAGGCTCCTCTGCGGGGATTAGCTGTCGAGGAGGGAGCGGAGGAGGGTGTCGGAGGCGAGGAAGGGCTCGGTGATCATGAAGCCGGCGGAGGCTTGGGTGTCGTTCCACTCGCGCACGGTGGAGAGGGCGTTTTCGTTGCGGGCCCATGAGCGGCGGGCCACGCCTCCCATCACGTCCCAGAGCATGGCGTCGCGCAGGATGCGGTCGACGCGCTCGGAGCCGTCGCACACCATGCCGAAGCCGCCGTTGATGGCTTTTCCGATGCCTACGCCGCCGCCGTTGTGCAGGGCCACGAGGCTCATGCCGCGGGCGCAGTTGCCGGCGAAGCATTGCACGGCCATGTCGGCCATTACGTTGGAGCCGTCTTTGATGTTTGATGTCTCGCGGAAGGGCGAGTCGGTGCCCGACACGTCGTGGTGGTCGCGTCCGAGCATGATGGGGCCAACCTCGCCTCGGCGCACCATCTCATTGAAGCGCAGGGCTATTTTGAGGCGTCCCATGGCGTCTTGGTAGAGGATGCGGGCCTGGGTGCCGACTACGAGGGCGTTGCGCTCGGCGTCGCGTATCCAGTTGTAGTTGTCGCGGTCCTGGCCGCGGCGGTCGGGGTCGATACATTCCATGGCGGCGCGGTCTGTGGCCACGAGGTCGTCGTGTTTTCCGGAGAGGCACACCCAGCGGAAGGGTCCGTAGCCGTAGTCGAAGAGCATGGGGCCCATGATGTCCTCGACATACGACGGCCATATGAAGCCGTCCTTTTCGTCGATGCCGTTGCGCGATATTTCCTTTACGCCGGCGTCGTAGATGGCTTTCATGAATGAGTTGCCGTAGTCGAAGAAGTAGGTGCCGCGTCCGACGAGAGCCTTTATGGCTTGGAAATGGCGGCGCAGGGTGTCGTCGACGCGGCGGCGGAACTCAGCGGGGTCGTCGTGGAGCAGGCGTGTGCGCTCCTCGAAGGTGATGCCGGCAGGGCAGTAGCCGCCTTCGTATACGGCGTGGCACGATGTCTGGTCGGAAAGCAGCTCGATGCCGATGTTATGCTCCACGGCGTATTCGAGCAGGTCGACGATATTGCCGTGATATGCTATCGATGCCGGCTCTGCCTTTTCGATATATTCATTGGCGAGGCGGAAAGCCTCGGGGATGTCTTCAACGACGTGGCGCACCCAGCCCTGGCTGTGGCGTGTGGCGATGCGCGAGGCGTCCACTTCGGCTATGATGCCCACGGCTCCGGCTATTTCGGCGGCCTTGGGCTGAGCGCCCGACATGCCGCCGAGGCCCGACGACACGAAAAGGTGGCCGCGGAGGTCGCCGTCGGCCGGCACGCCGAGTTTCATGCGTCCGGCGTTGAGCAGGGTGTTGAATGTGCCGTGGACGATGCCTTGCGGACCGATATACATCCATCCGCCGGCGGTCATCTGCCCGTAGTTGGCCACGCCCATCTGCATGGCTTCGTGCCAGTGGTGGGGGGTGTCGAACATGCCCACCATCATGGCGTTGGTGATAATCACACGCGGAGCGTCGGGGCGCGAGGGGAAGAGGCCGAGCGGATGGCCCGACTCGATCACGAGCGTCTGATTCTCGGTGAGCTCTTCAAGATATTTTTTGATGAGGCGGTATTGCAGCCAGTTTTGGCACACCTGGCCTGTCTCGCCGTATGTTACAAGTTCATAAGGATATAGAGCTATGTCGAAACATAGGTTGTTGTCGATCATCACCTGGAAAGCCTTGCCTTCGAGGCATTTGCCCTTGTATTGGTCGATAGGCTTGGCCTTGATGTCGCCTTCGGGGCGCCAGCGGTAGGCGTAGATGCGGCCGCGTGTGCGCAGTTCGTCGAGAAATTCGGGGGCTACTTTCTCGTGCAGCTCCTCGGGGACGTAGCGCAGGGCGTTTTTGAGAGCGGTGACAGTTTTTTCAGGGGTAAGGGTGAAGCCGCGGTCGGGGGCACGGCGTATTCCTTCGACAAAGGCCGGCATCTCGGGGAGCACGGCGTCAAGAAGAATGCGATTATTATCCATGGTGCTTGATTTATATATTGGCAAAGATACGAATCTTTTTGAAATTTTAGAATTTTGATATGTGATTTTTTTCAGAGTACAAAATACGATGCACGATGCACAATCGGGCTACGCGCTGAAAGCCAATTGTGCATCGTGCATTGTGAATTGTGCATTTAAAGAAGCGTGGGGAGGAGGTCGGCGAAATCGGGCATCGACGGCATTATCAGCGACGCGCCGGCCTCGACGAAGGCTTCGCGGGGGATGGGACCGGTGGTGACGGCCACTGTGAAGGCTTTTGCCGCCACGCCGGATTGCACGCCCAACGGGGCATTTTCTATCACTATCGACTGCCAGGGCTCCACGCCGGCCATCGACATGGCGCGCAGATACGGCTCAGGGTCGGGCTTGCCGCGGCTTACGTCGGCCGAGGTGATACGCAGCTCGGGGGAAAACGCGCCGGGGAAGTCGCTGTCGAGGCGGTTGAGCAGGGTGGCCTGCCCGGAGCCTGTGACGAGCACGCGGGTGATGCCGGCGTCGGCAAGGGTGCGGAGCATCCGCGCGGCTCCGGGCATTGGGTCGACGGGGGGCATGGCGGCGAAGGCTGCCGACTTTATGGCATAGAGTTCTTTCTTTTCCTTGTCGGTGGCGGGGCGTCCGAAAGTGCGCCGCATCAGTATGTCGATCGTGGCGGCTCCGGTGCGCCCTTCGTGGAGGAAAAATTCGTCGTGCTCGGCGTCAAGTCCGGCCTGGCGGCACATTTCCATCCATGCGTCGGCGTGGCGAGGCATCGAGTCGTAGAGGGTGCCGTCCATGTCGATAAGGGCGGCCTTGGGACGGAATTCTTTGAAGCCGGTGGCGGCGAGATATTGGTCTATGGCTGTCATTATTTATGTATTTTTAAAATAGATAGGGGGTTTCACAAGCCGGAGGGTTCTTTGCCTTTGGCAAAGCGCTTCGCGATGAGTGTTCCTACACCCCAACTACCCAACTCCCCAACTATCCTACTTTTCTACTGCCGGGATGAGGCCTTCTTTGATGAAGTAGAGCGAGTCGGCGCGGGTGATTGTGTCGGTGTCGAGGTTGATGTCGGCGGCGGTGGGGCGCGAGCCTATGTCGAGGCGCGCGAAGCGTGAGTTGCGCACGCCGCGGCGGAATACCTCGCGGAACTGGCGCAGGAGGTTGACACGAGTGGTGTCGACAATTGCCACGCGCTGTCCGGCCGTCTTTTCGTTGAAGCGGGCGCGTCCGAGGCGTATCTTGAAGTCGTCGGGGTTGCCTTTTATGTTTATTCCGAATTTGAACGGTATAGGCGATTTCAGCACCGCCACGTGATAGTCGAAGTTCATGGCGAGGTCGTTGTAGCCTTGCACGCCGAGGCGGTAGCGGTCGAAGTCGAACATGAAGGGGAACAGTTGCATCTCGTTGTTTTCGACAATCATCTCGGCCGACACATGGTTTATGATGTTCCGGTTCTTGTTCTTGAACATAAGCCATTTTGCCATGGTCTTGAATGTCTCCGGGTCGATTACGACCAGAGAGTCGCCTTCGATTTTTATCGCGGCTTTGAGCGAGGCCAGGTCGAGGTTCATGTGCGGGTCGACGGCCGATGTGGCGGCGATGTTGGCCGATATGATTCCGCCGAAGTCGCGCAGCAGCGGCATTATCGAGTCGACGGCCGGAACGAGCCGCAGGAAGTGGGCGAGGTTGAAGTCGGAGAGCTGCATGCCGAATCCGAAGTTGATGTCGCGGGGCGTCGGCGCGGAATAGAGGGCCGACAGATTCACGGAGCCGACTTCGGAGGTGGCGTTGAGGCTGTTGAGGTTCATGGCGCCGTCGTAGGCAAGGACCTCGCCTGTGAGATTGTGGAGCGTGAGGTCGGAATAGAGCACGTTGCGGGCTTTGACCTTGAACTCGGCGTCGATGTTGACAGGCACGAGCACCGGCGCTACGGAGTCGGTATATTGGCTGTGGTTTTGAGAGATGCGGCGGTCGAGCTCGTCATCGGAGATGTCGGAGTCGGCATCGAGTTTCACAGAGTTTGAAGCGGCGGCTCCGGAGAAGAATGCGGCTGCCAGTTCGTTTACGTCGACAGTGTCCGACAGCACGTCGAGGTGCAGCTTTATCGGCGTGCGCCCCATGCGCGATGTGAAGGCGCGTTTCATGTTGGAGATGTTGCCTGAGAACAAGAAGTCGGAATGTCCGGCCTTGTAGCGCACTTTGTCGAGATAGAGCGAGTCGTTGTTGAATGTGATGTTGATATTCTGCATGCGGTTTCGCACGGGGAACGATGCCGTGAACAAGCCGGCGCGGTTGGCCGTGAGGCTTCCCGTCACATCCCATTGCAGCAGCAGGCGGCGCACCAGCGACGAGGCTCCCCATTGGATTATCTCCAAGTCGGAGTCGGTCATCTCCTTATGCACGCGCGGCAGTTTGCCGCGGCTTTTCTCGCGGTGTATCTCCAAGGCCACGCGGTAGATGGAGTCGATAGGTATGTCGGGGTATATCGGGGCGATGGAGTCGGCGATGTGCTTCACGGCCTTGCGGCGCGCGGCCTGCCGCGGCGTCTCGGGCAGCTTGCTCATTTTCAGGTTTAGGTGGCCGTCGGAAAGCATCATGCGCGTGGAGTTGTTTCCGGCCGAGAGGCGGCCGATGTTGAGGTTGCCGGTGAAAAGCGGCAGGTGGGCGTCGTTGTTGAATCGGTGCATGGCCACCGCGCCCTCTACGTCCTTGATGCGGAAGCCGGCGGAATCCGACAGCGTGAACAGCGAGAACATGCCCACGCTCATGTGTCCGCCCATCGGGATTATGGCCGTGGTGTCGGTCGATGCGCGTTTGTTTTGCGCTCCTACGCCCAGGCGGAAGCGGCTCAGGTGCATCGAATTCTGCGATTGGAGTATCGAGGCAGTGTCAACCTCCACCACGGCGGTGAGCAGGCTGTCGACACGCTCGCCCAGTCGATTTTTCGTTTTTTCGTTGGTGCCGAAGCGCAGGCAGGCATGGCGGAGCGCCACCATGAGCGATGTGTCGGCCGACAGATAGTAGATATTGTCGAGGTCGACATCGCCCTTCAAGCGCAGGCGGTGGAAATTTTGGCGCGAGAACATCGACAGCCGCGCGTCGATGTCGGTTGCCGCCGTGAGCCGTCCTTTGAGCAGTCCGCCGAGGTAGCGGGTGATAATAGGAGGCAGGCGGTCGAGCAGGATGTGGCCGTTGACCGAGCCGTCGAACGCCGGGTCGGAAACTATCGACGCCACCGTGCCTTTCACTTCCAGAGTGGTGGCCGGGCCGGAGATGAGCAGGCGTGAAATCTCGGCTGTCATGGCGTCGAAATCTCGGCCGTCGAAATCGAGGCCGGCGTCGAGTTCCAGCTTCCGCAGGTCGAGTTGCCGCCAGCGAAGGCTGCTTTCAGGTATGCGGAAACGGAATGTGGCGTAGGGCAGGGCGTCGTCGCCCATATCGTAGGGGCGTGTAAGATGCGACTCCACGGCGAGCGTCGCGTCGGTGTCGATGTCGCGCGGTATGGCATATTCACGGGCTATCTCCTCGGGAATAAGGCGCAGAAGGTCGGAAATCTTCACCGGGTCGATGTTGATGTCGAAGCGGGGCACGACCATGCTCGACGAGAAGTCGAACGATGTGTCGAGCTTGCCGGAGAACACGCTCACCGTGAAATTGAAATTGTCGAGGGCAAATTCCATCGGCCGCGAGCTCACCCAGCGCAAATCGCCGTCGAAAGCCACGGGGATGTCTTCGAGGCCGAAGAAACGGAAAAGCGGCGACTCGATGTTGCTCTGAAAGTCGATTTTATAGAATGGGGTCTTGTCGATGTCGGTCTCGGTTATCGAGGCGCGGGAGAGCTGCGCGTAGATGTGCATATACCGGGCCATGTCGTCGAAGCGGAAAGGCTTTGGGTCGACAAACCGGAATCGGTTGATGCTGATTTGCGGCACGAACGAATCGGAGGTGTCGGCGTCGGCCGACGGCTCGGTGAGAGTGAAATTGTTGAGATGCTCGTCAACGACAAGCACGTTCACCCCCGGGCGCGTCACCGTCACGTCGTTGAGCCTTATCTCGCCCCTGGCAAGCATGGGCAGGTTGATGCCGCCCGAAATCTTGTCGGCGCACAGCAGCGTGTCCGACCATGCCGGGAGAGTGTCGCGCGCGGCGGCGGGGAGGGAGGCTATGTCGCGTGAAATCACCAACAGGGAATCCACTTCCAGGTTGAGAAACGGAGCGGAGCCGCGCAGCCGCAGCTCGGCGCGTGCCACCGACACATCGGCGTTGAGCGTGGAGTTGGCGATGCGCACGGCAAGCGGGGTGAGCCGCTCGGGCGAGAGGATTTTCAGCGTGGCCATGAGCAATCCGGCCACAAACAGCACCACAGCCATCAGGGTCCAGCCCGTAATCTTTGCCACTGTCGCAAAAATATGTCGTCTTTTCTTAGTCTCGGTCATTAGCGTAAAATAATGCGCTAAATTACAACAAATTTCGCTATCGGCGAGCCCATTTGCGTGAAAAGATTGTTTCCATGTGTCGCATGGCGACAAATCTGTGTTATTAAATATTAAAATAAGTTAAATATATGGATTATGTCGCGGAATAGATATAAATTTGTACAAATTTTTAAGAACGATGATTGGCAGCCTTACGTGAGAGTTGCCTGTTTATACAGACCATAACCAAAGAAAAAGAATCTTAGCAAAAACTAATGAATGCAGTTTGTAAACTGTTTATGGCGTTGACTTGCGCCGTAAGCATCGCTGTTCCGTCCTTTGCTTCCGGAACAGTCGACGGGACTGTCCCCGGCGGGGATGTCTCCGAAAATAGCGTCGTGACGATTTGCGACGCTTATTCTCAACAACTTGGCATACTCGACGCCAAAGGCGGCGGAACGTATTCCGGCATCATTTCCGGCTTGAACCTTCACGGCAAATTCTCTGTCAGAGTCAAGGTCGACGACACTGTCTATGGCTCTGAATATATGGGAAAATGGCAGGGCTATTCCGATGAGACATGGAAAGAAGCGATAAGCAATATTGTATATTCGGCAACGATGTCGGATGGCGTAGAATTCGAGGCTAACGAATTTCCTTACGAGGACGCGCGCTTCACCGTGACCATCGCCGACGACAGCTCCACGCTTACCCTGGGCATAGCCGACGGCTCGTCGGCCGACTCGATGACCTTTGGCGAAGGCGTAGCCTTGACTTTTGACAAGGACGCATCGCTCTGGCAGGGCAATGTCACGCTCGAAGCCGGCGGCGTTTTGCCCGCCTTGACCTATCTCAACGACGCATCCGGCGAAACCGCGCAATATTGGTTCCCCGCCGATTTCGACGGCACCGACGCCGCCGAGCGCACAGCCACCCTCGCCACAGAGCCTTCGTCGGCCCGATGCCTCACCGACGGCATCTACCGGCTCTCGGTGTCGATAGCCCCCGACGGCACGGCTACGGCCACATACGCCTGCACCAACCCTCCCGTGGTGATTGGCGACGGCCTCTATGTCTGCGTCTACGACAAGCACTATGCTCCCGACCAATGGGGCAACTATTCGTTTGGCTATCATAGCGGCGACTCGTTCACCAACGACTACAAGGTTTCCTACCGCCTTGCCGACGGCTCATATGCCATAGCGATAGGCATGGATTACAGCCAGGCCTTCTATATAATGAACAACGGTGTGGCCTACCGCCCGGCGGCCGCAGATGTCGACACCCCCTTTGCCTCGCAGGAAGGCGACATGGCCACATTCACATTCTCGCCGTCGGCCGACCACTCGCTGCGCAAGAAAGTATCCTACGGCGACAACGGCTACCGTATGCTCATAATATCGGCCAACGGAAGCAATATCGACGTGAAAGGCTACCGAGTCAACGTCGACGAGGCCAACCGCATGAACATAATCGGCAGCCTTGCCGCCCCAGCCGACGATTTCGGCCATATGGCCGACGTGATTCTTCACTTCAAGGGCGACGCCGCCCAAGGCTATATCGACGGCTACCTCCAGCCCTCCGGAGCGCACGGCATCCACGACCTGCGCCTCAAAGCCGGCCAGGAATTTGAAATCTATCGCGGACGCGCCATCTACGGCGAGTCGGGCGAGATTATCGGCATCGACGAAAAAGACATGGTGCGCTACGGATGCAAGAACAGCCCCGCGCAAGGAGCCGCCGCCGTCACCCTCACCGACGGCGACATATCCACCCTCTACGACCAGTACTCCGGCCAATGCCTCACCACGACATATTCCGTGGTGCGCGACGGCGAATTCTCGTTCGTAATCTTCTACACCACCACTACAAAGCAAATCACCGTGAGCCGCAAGGTGCTCAAAGACCGCGGTATCAAAATCGGTGCCTTCGACGCCTCGGGCATGCTCCTGGGCGACTACACCGACATGCAATACAAGAACAACAACCGCCGCAACCTCATGTCGGCGTGCATCCCGCGCGGCGGATATGTCGAGTTCGGATTCCCCGTGGCAGACGCTTCCGGCCGCGAGAGCATAGAGCCGGTACAATTCTACAATCTCGGACTCAGCAACAGCGTGGGCTACGACACCGAGGCCACCGGCGAGAAAGTGTCGCGCTTCGAGGCCCGCGACGAGGACTTCGCCGACGGCGCCGACATGTGCTGGTACCGGTTCCGGATGCGCCTGCGCGAGGACGGAAATTACTATATGTCGTATCAAGTAGTGAATATGCCCGACAAGGTGTGGCTCTATGTCGACATGCCCGACGGCGTGGCCGAATATGAGGCCGCTCCCGACAGCGACAATCCCGGACATTACGTATTTGCCGGCGTGAACATGCCCGCCGGAGCCGAATACTATTTCGTAAACCGTCGCGGCGCAGACATCAACCCCGGATGGACCCTCGCCGACGGCGACCCTGCCGACGGTCTCGTATGGTATGCCGCCCACACCTCGTCCGACAACAACGGCCAAGACGCCAACCCCGCGCTGGCCGGACGACGCATCAACATGTTCAACCATCTTAACGTCGGCACCGACTACCAAAACGAAAAATACCGCTTCAAGAAATTCCATTACAACGGCAACCGTCCGCTCGAAAATGTAGAGGTCGACATGGATATAGCCTCGATGTCGCACCGCTATGGCGTCGACTACGAAGGACGCTCCTACTATTTCGAAGGCAGCTGTGCCGGCGTGCAGCTCGACGGAAAACTCGACTGGGCCAAGCAAAACGAAAAATACCGCTTCGTCTATCACCCCACCACCGGCTACTATACATGCTATCTCGAATACCTGTGGGGCGACTGGTTCATATACAACTATGACGAGGCCGGATTGCAACAGACATCGTTCTACCCCTTCAACCTCAACAATGTAATCCACGAGATAAACCATCCCTACTACCTCTCCGACGGCCAGAACCGCTACATCTCCGACGCCAAGAAAGAGTTGACCGCCGGCACTGCCGCCGATACACCCATACCGACCGTCGACAACACATCCTACAAAGACCGCTTCATGATTGCCATGGCCCCCGACGCCACCGCCATAATCCAAGGCTCGAATTTCCAGTACGACTGGGTGCAGTCGCCCGTCTACAAAGACGTGACCGTAGTGTTCGACCCCGCCAACAATGTGCTGTGGCTCGTGTCAGGCCATACCGACGGCGACGATGACGACGACAACCCTTACGGCGAACTCTATATTGTGTTCACCGACGTAGAGCCCTCGGAATGGGATCGCTCGCGCCTCGATGAATACGACGGAGCCGAAAGCGGCGCGCATTGGGTGAAACTCAAAGCCGACCCCGACGAACTCGGCCGCTATACCGCCGACGGCGTCAAATTCCCCGTTCGCGCCGGCGCCCGCCACTCGTCCTATTTCTTCTCCAACCGCCTGGGACAAACCCTGGCCGAGACAATCCGCTACTCCAACAGCTACCATGCCGGCAGCGTCGACCCCACCTACGAACCTACGGCCGACGAGACCCTCTACGGCTCTGTATTCACCAAACTTGTCTACAACGAAGATGGCCGCGACGGCCGCGGCAGTTTCGAATCACACGACAAGCCCCTGTCGATTGTCAACACCGCCGCCACGGCCTACGCCCCTGTTGTGTACGTGCGCCGTTGGGACAACAAAGAGCTTGCCCCCTTCGAAAATTGCTATGTCGACACCCGTGCCAATTCTTTCCGCCGCATAGGCCGCGCCGCTATTGAAGAAGAAGGCGGCGAAGCCACAGATCCCGCTCCCGAATCATCGTCTGTGGCCACCACCGACGACCAGCCGCAGACTGCCGAAGGCGACTATGTGTTGCGCACATTCGCTTCCGAACCATATGTCTACGACGTTACGGTGCACCTCGGCCGGCAGATGTTCGACCTCGTCACCACCCCGCGCCTTGTCGTGTCGGGCAATGACGACATGTCGGCCGACCTCGCTCCCTCGGCCGTAATCCGCGCCGGAGCCGGCCATATCACCGTTACAGGCGCAGCCTCCGTGAGCATCTACACCGCCGCCGGCGTGTGCATCCTCCGCGACGCGCCCGGCGCCGACATCGACGCGGCCCCCGGCGTCTACATCGTCGTGGCCGACGGACGCGCCTCCAAGCACATCCTCTAATACTAAATACCCCTGAGCGTACAGGCCCGCCGGAATCCGGCGGGCCTGTACAATTTTTGCACTTGCCCCGCGTTAGAGCCTGTCCCACAATAAATGTTAAAACGTGGGGCCCGGATTTTGAAGCAGATTTTTCGGTGAGTTGAAGGAGTGTACTGGACGTACACGACTGAAACGAAGCGGAAAAGATGCTCAAAAGACGGGAAGATAAGGTGATTTCAGTATCAATTAAAAAAATGCTCTAATAATAGAAATAATCATTAAATGCCTATTCTGTGATAAAATTACCATAGGTTCGGTTTCTCTTTGGCGCTTTTCGTACAACTCTTCGGTCATGTGGCTCGCCACACTCCCTCATCGTTACACAAAAATCGCTCAAAGATAAACCGCCCACGTTTTAACATTTATTATGGGACAGGCTCTTAATAAAATATGTACCTTTGCACGGATAATAAGTAATGGCTAATATCTACGAATAAGTAATGGCTAATATCTACGACATACGCCGATGGGGCAAGGTGGCTTTTTTAGTGGCCGCCGCCTGCGTCGTGGCCGTGTTCCTGTATGTATCCAACAATCTTATCGACGACCTTGCCGCCCAGGAGCGGCAGAGGATGCAGATATGGGCCGACGCCACCCGCGAGATTATCTCAATCTCCGCCCTGGAAACCTCCGATGCCGACATTGGCCAAGCCCTGGCCGCCGACATCGACTTCCTGCTGTCGATAATCGAGAGCAACACCACCATACCCGTGCTGCTCACCGACGACGACGGCAACATACTCCAGCACCGCAATTTTCGCCTCCCCGAGCCGGTAGACTCGCTCGCCCTGCCTGTGCTGTCGGCTGCCAACGAACGCTTTCTCAAAGACAAGCTCGCCACCCTGGCCACCACCACAAATGTGATACACATCACCATAGCCCGAGGCTTCAACCAGCACCTCTATTACGAAGACTCGACCCTGCTCAAACGCCTCAGCTATTACCCCTATGTGCAGCTGCTTGTGATGCTCGTGTTCATTGCCGTGGTGTATTTCGCCGTGCTGTCGACAAAAAAAGCCGAGCAAAACAAAGTATGGGTAGGCCTCTCGAAAGAGACTGCCCACCAGCTCGGCACCCCCATCTCATCGCTGATGGCATGGATGGAACTGCTCCCCGACATGGGCGTCGACGCCGACACCGTGGCCGAAATGGACAAGGATGTGCGCCGCCTCGAAACGATAGCGTCGCGCTTCTCCAAAATCGGCTCCGTGCCCAAGATGGAAGATGCCGATTTAGGCACGATGGTCGACCATGCCACATCATACATGTCGACACGCATCTCGCCGAACATAAAGGTGAAAGTCGACCGCGATGCCGGCGCCCTCCCCGTCGAGGCTTGTCCTCCGCTGTTGGGGTGGGTGATGGAAAACCTTGTGAAAAACGCCGTCGACGCCATGGAAGGCCACGGCACCATCACCGTCACCACCGGACGCGACCGCTCCGCGGCATGGGCCGAGGTGACCGACACCGGAAAAGGAATCTCCCGGAAAAACTTCAAAAATGTGTTCAATCCCGGCTTCACCACCAAAAAACGCGGCTGGGGACTCGGCCTCACCCTTGCCAAACGCATTATCGAAGAATACCATCGGGGTAAAATATACGTAAAGGCATCCACACCCGGCCAGGGCACGACCTTCCGCATCGAGATGCCGCTTAAATCATAGAAACGATGAAACATACATTCAATATACTGCTCGCCGCGCTTGCAGCCCTTGTGCTTTCGGCCTGCTCCGACTCCGGCAAATTCACCATAAAAGGGCATATCGAAGGAAATCCGTCGATGAACCTGTATGTGATGTATTACGACGGCACTGCCGTGCGCTCCACCGTCACCGTGGCCCGCGCCGGTGCTTTCGAGGTGGAGGGCGCGTCGAAGCGTCCGGCCATCGTCGAGTTCCTCGACAACGAATACCGCGTGCTTGGCCGCATAGTAGCCTCCAACGGCGACAAGGTGGAATGTATGATGTCGCGTACAAATCCCTACAAGATAAAGGCCACGGGCAACAAGGCGTTGGAAGAATGGTCCGACTTTTCCTTTGCCAACGCCGACGCGCTCAATAGCGGCGGCAAGGCGGCCAATGACCTGATAGAGCGGTTCATAGCCACGCATCCCGACTCCCCGGCCGGGTCCCTGCTTTTTGCCACGGCCTACGACGGCTCGGTCGACCCCGCGCGCGCCGATTCGGTGTTGCAGTCGATATCCGAGGAAAGCAGCGTCCACCGTGTGCTCGACCCGTATGCCACCGTCTCGGCCGGAGCCGTGCCCGATGGTGGATTTCCGAGCATCGACACCCTGCGGCTCTCCACCGTGAAAGACACCCTCCACACCTTCGTCGCCAACGAGCGCCGGGGCCGCGTCTTCGTGTTCACCACCGAATATGCCCAGCATGCCGACAGCGCCAAGCAGCGTATGCGCCGCGCCGCCCGCAAAAAAGACGTGGAAGTGGTGGAAGTGATATTCACCCCCGACACGCTGTCATGGAAGCGGGCCATACGCCGCGATACCGCCTCATGGACGCAGGCCTGGACCCCCGGCGGCCCCCTCTCGCCCGCGCTGCGGCCATTCGCCCTGCCGCGAGTGCCCTATGTGGTGGCCGTAGACTCGGCCGGCCGTCAGATCTGGCGCGGCACCTCCATCGACTCCGCCGCCGCTTATCTATAATGCACAATGCACGATTTAGTCAATGCACAATTCACAATGCACGATGCACAATCGGGCTACGCGCTCAAAGCCAATTGTGCATCGTGCATCGTGCATTGTGCATCGATAAAATTTGGCATTATGATTTTTTTGCCGTACTTTTGTCACCAAAATTGTTATAACTATGACCGACGAACAAAAAAGAGTACTCGAAGACGATCCCGACGGCCTCGTCACATACGAATACATCGCAAATAACATAGAAAATTGTTTCGACGAGCTCGAATGGCTCATTGAAAACATGACGCGCGTCGACCTTGTAGGACAGTTCCTTGCATCGGCGGCACGATATCTCAACGCCATCGACCCCGTGAAATTTGCCGAGCCGGTGCGCAAGCTCGTGGCAGCTACCATCGACCGCGACCGCGAGCACCGCTACCTCCCCGACCTTATCCTCAGCATCTACGGCGAGGACTACGAAGAAAAGGCTCCGCGCCTCATGGCCGAGGACAACAACTTCCGCCGCATCTACAAACGCCTCTTCCCCACAGCTGTAATTTAAAATTTGCAGGAACACTAACCCGGCAGGAACACAAGCCTCCGGCTTGAGACTTACTCGGACACTCGAACACTCGAATACTCGAAAAAAACTCCCCCAAATGCTCAAAAAACTTATACCATTCATGGCCCTGATGATGGCCATGGCCGCTTGCGGCGCCTCGTCCACAGCCGACAAGGATGCCGCCGCAGCCGATTCCGCAAAAATAAATACAACACAAGACATGGCTTCACAATCAAATCCCGCCGACTCCGGTTCGGTAAAAGTAGAAGTGACCACATCGCTCGGCTCATTCACCGTGCTGCTCTACGGCGACACTCCCGCCCACCGCGACAACTTCCTCAAACATGTGAAAGACGGCACCTACGAAGGCACCCTTTTCCATCGCGTAATATCCAACTTCATGGTTCAGGCCGGCGACCCCGACTCCAAGACCGCCAAACCCGGACAAATGCTCGGCTCCGGCGACGTGGGCTACACTCTCGAGGCTGAAATCAACTTCCCCCGCCACTATCACAAGCGCGGAGCACTCGCCGCCGCTCGTCAGGGCGACCAGGTCAACCCCCAGCGCCGCTCGTCGGGATGCCAGTTCTACGTCGTGACAGGCGAGAAATACACCGAGCCGCAGCTCAACCAGTTCGACCGCCGTCTCGAGCAGAGCGGCTTGCAGGCCCACTTCAACAAGCTGGCCCAAGACAACATGGACTCCATCATGGCCCTGCAACAAAAACGCGACTCCGCAGGCCTCCAAGCCCTTCAAGACCGCCTCATCGCCGAGACAGAAGCCTGGGGCAAGGCCAACCCCCTGCGCATGTCGGCCGAAATGCGACAGGACTACACCACAATCGGCGGCACTCCCCACCTCGACAATGAATACACCGTATTTGGCGAAGTGGTAGCCGGCATGGACGTAATCGACAAAATCGAAAAAGTGGAGACCGACTCTCACGACCGCCCCACAGCCGACGTGAAAATCATCTCCATGAAAGTCCTCGACTAAGCATTGATTAAAAAATAGACAGGAGAACAGGAGAGACAGGCTATTTTAATTCCTGTGCTCCTGTTCTCTTCTTGTCAAATAATAATAAAATGGAGTTTACTCTCGACAATGGATTGCGCGTGGTGCACATGTACGATGGCGACACCGCCACCGTGGTGCTCACCGTGCTCTACGACACAGGCGCCCGCGACGAAGACCCCGCGCAAACGGGCATGGCTCATCTTTTCGAACATCTCATGTTTGGCGGAAGCGCCAATGTGCCCGATTTCGACCGCACGCTCGACGCCGCCGGAGGGTCGAACAACGCCTTTACCGGCTCCGATTTCACCGTGTTCTACGACGTGGTGCCGGCCGTCAACGCCGAGACGGCCTTTTATGCCGAAAGCGACCGTATGCTCGCCCTTGCTTTCAGCGACCGCGCCCTCGAAGTGCAACGCTCGGTAGTGATAGAAGAATTTAAAGAGACATGCCTCAACCGACCCTATGGCGGCGTGTCTCACGCCCTGCGCCCGCAGCTCTACCCGAGTCACCCCTATCGTTGGCCGGTGATAGGCATCTGCCCCGAGCATATCGCCGCCGTGGAACAAGACGACGTGCGCCGCTGGTTCTACGCCCACTATGCCCCCAACAACGCCGTGCTGTCTATCGTGGGAAATATCACCGAAGAGCGTGCGCGCGCCCTCGCCGAGAAATATTTCGGCACCATCCCCGCCCGCGACATAGCGCCCCGCCGTCTGGCCGACGACCCTTGGCCCACCGTGGGAAAATGCGTCACCATTCACGACAATGTGCCCCAGACACTCATAGCCATGGCCTTCCGCATGGACCCCTACGGCACCCGCGGCTACTATGCCGCCGACGCCATCACCGACATACTCTCGGCCGGACGCAGCTCGCGCCTGTTCCAGCGTCTTGTCATGGGCTCGGGTCTGTTCACCGCCGCGGATGCCTCGATATCGGGAAGCGAACATTCAGGCTATCTGATTCTCACAGGCCGCGTCACCTCCGAAGCCGACGCCGACATCGATCGCGCCCGTGCCATGCTTATTGAGCAGGCGCAGATGCTCGCTGGAACCGACCCCGTAACGGATTACGAACTCGAACGTACCAAAAACCGCTTCGAGGCCACCACCCGATACGAAAACATGAACCTCACCGCCCTTGGCGCCAACCTCGCCAAAGCCGTCTACCACGGCGAGACCCTCGACACACCCATCGCCGCCTATCGCTCGCTCACCGCCGCCGACATCGCCGCCGAGGCCCGCCGCATCTTCATCGACCACGCCCCCGCCACCGTGCTCTGCCGCCCGAGATAAGAAGAGGGCAAAATACCAAAGGTAGGGACGTACGGCCCGTGCAATGCGGTTCAAATAAGCCATCGCTATGGAGGAGAAGCGCGTAGCGCTTCAAGAAAGTAGCCCGGGGTGGAGCGACAGCGTAACCCCGGGTATCGGCATTGGCATCATCCGTGGTATTGGAGCGAGCGACAGCGTAGCGTTCTGCACCACGGTTGGCATTTTCGAACGCTCCGGCAGGCTCCGCTCCAAATCCCCGGTTGCCGACAACCTTTTTCCGTGGGTTCGGTCGAGGCTTCGCCACGCCCTCACCCACGGCTACTCTCTTGAATCGCTACGCGATTCTGTGATACGCCCTTATTTGAACCGCATTGCACGAGCCGTGCGTCCCTACACTGAGGGGGAGATTCGAGCTTGGCGTCTGCATGGAAAAAAGGCTTTAACGCACTGCGAAAGTCCGTTAAAGCCCCCTATGCGGAAAAGGCAAGGCCTTATTTTTTAGCGTTATTTCTCAAAATAATTACACATATCATCATAGGCATCTCCTGCGATGGATGTTGCCACGGCACTTATGGCCGCGCCTGTTGCGGTACCTCCGGGTCCGGCAGTTGATGCAGCTCCTGTGATGAGCGTGGCAATTGCAGTTTTTAATGCAAGTTTGGTCAGATTTTTTGTGTACTTATTTCCACATGCAAGATTGTACAAGGTTTCTCCGGCAGAGTTGCGATGTGTTGTGGCAGTAATGACAATACAGGTGTTATTGTTATTATCTACTACCTCAACTCTGTTTCCGGATAGATATGCAGTTACTTCGCCATTTTTGTATGACTTTGTTTCGGCAAATGCAGATGATACCACACCGAGTATCATTATGAATAGAGCGAGGAACTTTTTCATATGAATTAGTCTTTTCGACTATTTATTTAATTTGTTCCTCTTCCGCCACATTTAAGGCATTCTTTACGTACACTGCCGGTGCCATTGCAGTAGGCACACTCCTCGTCGACATAGACTTGTCCGGCACCGTCACATGTTGGACATTTTACCTTCTGGCCCTGGCTATTGGTGATATAGCCTTCACCCCAGCATTTTTGGCAAGTGTGAAAGTGTTGCACCCGACCTCTTTTGCAATAAGGACATGCCTTTGTCATGGTTGGTTCATAACCGGTTCCACCACATCTTTGACATGTGGTTTGTTCGCTCTTTGAATCTGCTACGTGCGCACTTACTTCGAGTGAAATTGCGCACACAATAGATATGACAAGAGCGACGAAAAATAATTTTTTCATACGCAATGCGTTTTGTTTGGTCTTACAGCCCTTTCGACCGTTATAAAAAGAAAGAGGCGTGGGCTGTTATGCCACGCCTTAGTGAACAGGTGGTAGGAGTACCTAAATAGACAGATGTGGAAATAACAGCTCCACGCCATATGACGTGGAGACAGCTATGACCTTCTCTTGTCTATTGTGAAATAAGTTTCCTACGCTTTGTTCACTCAAGCAGAAGACATAACGCCTCTTGTTTTCAATACGTTGAATTGGACTCGTCCAATTTTTTGCAAAATTATGAATAATTCCTTGCTCGGGCAAATTTTTCAAATATGTTTTACAGCATAAAATCATTAAAAGAAGTGACTTTTTCATAAGCCGGAGGGTTCCTGCATGGGTTGCAGGAACGCGAGCCTCCGGCTTGCGCATTGTGCCTTAAAGACAGAAGAACAGAAGCCGCAAGTCTTTTACGTTAATGGCCGCGAATGAGCCGTAAATTTATTAAATCAACATTTAATGATTAATTAATGATAATTGACGTAAAAATTCTTGGGCCATCTGATCTACTGTCTGAATAATTTAATCTTCGGTCTTGATATTTTAGAATGAGAATTGGAAGAGGAGGTTGACGCGGTTGGCAGAGGCGGACTCGCCGTTGTAGTTGCATCGGCGGCCGATGAGGTATTCGGCGCCTACCTGCAAGCGGGCCGACATGTTCCAGAAGATATTCGCCACGCCGTAGAGGCCGTATTTGTATTGGTCGCCGGCAATGCCGTGGCGGGCCATGAGGCGCGATTCGCTCACCGACACCGACCCGAACACTGCGTCGGTGAAATTGTAGCGCACGCCCGCGGTGGCGCCCCAGAACCAGGGGGCATACATCCGGCCGTCGCGCCTGGGGTCGGGCAGCAGGTCGAGAGGCGAGAGCATCATGTCGTTGACGTAGCTTTCGGCTCCTTTTCCGGCCAGGGCCGAGGCGAAGAGTGTAACGCCGTAGGATAGCGGAGCCACCGACGACAGCTGTGCCGACCAGCCTGCGGCAGAGCGGTTGCGCGCGGCGGTGAGGTCGCGGTAGGGCATCACCCGAAGCAATCCCGACAGGCGCAGGTGGCCGCCGGCGCGTCCGAAATTCCACTGGCCGTAGGCCACGATGTCGGGGAACCAGTCGGCGAGCGTCTTTGTCGACACTCCGTCGGCCGCTACGGCGCTTTTGGGAAATTCAACCGACGCGCCCAAGGTCCAGCGTTGGCGTATGTCGTGACGCCAGGCCACGAGCACCGAAGTGTTGTTGACTTGTCCGCAAGGACCCTGCGCGTCGATTACGGGAGGGTCGGCGGCGAGGTCCATAAACGACGACGAGGCATAGCCGATGGTCCAGTCGTTGATCGTGACATATGATTTCTTGATTTTGAAGCCCGTGCCGTCGCCGCCGTCGAAGTTGCCCTGGATAAAAGCCGAGAAATTGCCCAGGGCCTTATTTGTGCCGATGATGCGGAAAAAGAGGGCTGTTCCGGCCGGAGTGGCGGCCAGGCGTCGCCGGCGGGCGTCGTCGGCAGGCACGGGTATGGAGTAGGGGATGAAGCCGTTGTAGGGCATGGCTCCGCCAAAGTCGTACCATCCGCGCATCCTCACGGCCCCGCCGATGCCCATTGCCAAGGTGGCGTCGCGGCTCATCATCAGGAAATAAGGGGCCTCGGGATCTTGGAAGTGGTGATACTGGTCTATATAGAACCGCGCGATAAGATTTTGGATAGAATCCTGCGACACGGCTTTGGACTCGTCACCGCCGAACCAGGCTACCTTGCGTGAATTTTTCACCTTGTCGAGGTGAGCCTGCTCGGCATTCACGGGAGCCCGGTCCGCGATGGCCATCGAATCGGCCATACATTCTTCGCCCTTCATTATCAAGCCGCACAGCAGGGCGGCCAAGACGCATATGTGCTTCATAAATAAAATAGTTGAAATTCACTTTTTATAACATTTGAAGCACAGTTTAGTTCAATGCACAATTCACAATGCACGATGCACAATTTAATAAGGCACAAGCCGAAAAGTCGGTGCATGGAATCGCGTAGCGATTCGGAAAGAAATTTGTGAAATTCG
>ERZ777306.826-NODE-826-length-58131-cov-59.186773_pt1 | contig 58131 bp, 51 predicted proteins | sample MGYA00374966_ERZ777306 | MGnify/ENA primary metagenome ERZ777306 (study PRJEB29329, sample SAMN06343882) | mouse gut metagenome | isolation source: Mouse cecum | place: Austria: Vienna | collected 2014-11-15 ... | reverse complement strand
AAGAGCAATTAACCTACGCTCATTTCCAATAAATTACACTCTTTTCGTAACTTCAAGGTGCAAAATTAACAAAAATATTGCAAATATATGTTGGATCGGCACGCGGTTTTTTGAAAATTTGTGCTTTGAATTCCTAATTCGGAAAATTTTCACGACCTTTGTCTGAGTCAATATCAAAAAATATCATGAAATTTATCAAATGTCTTTTTGGCTCGCTTATGGCTGCGGCCATGTGCGGTTGTGCCGGAGGTCCGGTTGTGATAGATCTTGCGGATTACGGAGTGATGCCTGACACAGGTGAAAACTCATCGCCGGTCATGGCCGAGGCGTTGCGCCGTCTCGCCTCCGAGCTTGAATCGGAGCGGCAGGTTGTGATCAGGCTCAGGGAGGGACGTTATGATTTTTATCCCGAGGGGGCAAGTTCACGTGTATATTATATCTCCAATCATGATCAGGACAATCCCAAATCAGTGGCTATAGCTCTGGAAAATCTAAGGAACGTGACATTCGACGGCAACGGGGCGGAGCTGGTGATGCACGGGCGCATGCTGCCGCTGGCGGTGGTGGACGGGCAAGACTGCTCGTTGCGTGATTTCAGCATAGATTTTGCCAATCCGCATATATCGCAGGTGACCGTGCTGGAAAACGACACTGTAGGAGGATACATCACTTACAGTCCGGCCCCGTGGGTGGAATATGAGATACGCGACAGTGTTTTCGTGGCCAAAGGACCGGGATGGGAACATGTGCCCTGCGCCGGCATCGCTTTCGACGGGGCTACGCGCCATCTGGTCTACAGGACGTCGGATATAGCTGTGGGTGTGCGCCCTGTCGAGGAAATCGCTCCCGGACAGATCAGGGCGCGGTGGGACGATCCGCGTCTTTTGCCGGGTACGGTGGTGGCCATGCGCACATACGGCCGTCCGGCGCCGGGCATATTTCTTGACAATGACAGGAACACAGTGATAAATAACGTCACTGTGCATTATGCCGAGGGGATGGGTCTGCTGGCGCAGATGTCGGAAAATATTGATCTCGACGGTTTCAACGTGTGTCTGCGCGGTGACGATGATCCTCGCTATTTCACCACTCAGGCCGATGCCACCCATTTTTCAGGGTGTAAAGGACGGATCAATTCAACGGAAGGATTGTATGAGGGGATGATGGATGATGCCATCAATGTGCACGGCACATATCTGAAAATAGAGCAGAAGGTAGATTCGGTGACGGTGGTGGCCAGGTATATGCACCCGCAGACATACGGATTCCGGTGGGGAGAGCCGGGCGACACCGTGCAGATTCTTTCGGCGCAGACCATGGATATTGCCGACAGTCTGAATATAGTGGAGTCGATCGCTCCGTATCGCTCCGATTCATTGCCCGGCGCAAAGGAGTTTGTTATCAGGCTGCGGCATGTGTTGCCGGATTCGGTAGGCCCGGATCGCGGGACTTTCGGCATAGAGAACCTTACGTGGACTCCACAGGTGACGTTTGCCGACAATATAGTGAGAAACAACCGCGCCCGTGGCGCTTTGTTCTCTACGCCGCGCAAGGTGGTGGTGGAGAACAATCTGTTTGACCATACGTCGGGCACCGGCATTTTGCTTTGCGGAGACTGCAACGGATGGTTCGAGACCGGGTCGTGCCGCGATGTGACCATAAGGAAGAACCGGTTTGTGAATGCGCTCACCAACATGTTTCAGTTTACCAACGCTGTGATCTCGATTTATCCCGAGATTCCCGATCTTAGCAATCAGAAAGGGTATTTTCATTCCGGCATAGTGATTGCCGACAATGTGTTTGACACGTTTGACGCTCCGCTGCTGTATGCCAAGTCGGTCGACGGCCTTGTGTTCGAGAATAATGTGGTCAGGCATAATTCGGACTTTGCGCCGTTTCACTGGAACCGTGATACGGTGCTGACCGAGCGGGTGGTCAACGCGCGGCTGCGGTGATGGCAGGAGCCAATCTGCTTTTTCTCTGTTATTTGTGAGATTTGCGGGAAAATGCTACCTTTGCGTCAATATTGAATTATGGATTCTGACCCTCTTTTATCTTTTTCATTGCCGCAGACCGTGGCTCTGGTTATTGCGGCGTTTGCCCTTGTGGCGTCGGGCTTTGTGTCCGGAAGCGAGATTTCTTACTTTTCCCTTACTCCGCAGCAGCTGGATGACGATGACGATGAGCACGGCCCTGAGAGAAATGCCGGTGTGCGCCGTCTGCTCGCCATGCCTGAACGTCTGCTCGCCACGATTCTGATTGCCAACAATCTGGTCAATGTGACCATAGTTATCCTGTGTAATTTTGCTCTCGGGCCAGTGTTCGAGGGAATGGGGGCGGTGTGGAGCTTCGTGCTTCAGTCAGTCATACTCACGTTTCTGATATTGCTGTTCGGCGAGATCATCCCTAAGCTATACGCTCAGACGCGCCCTCTGTCGTGGGCACACATGGCTTCGCCAGTGCTCCTCGCTCTGGTCAAACTGCTCTATGCACCGGCTTCGCTGCTGGTGCGCAGTTCGTCCATAGTTCACAAGGTGGTGGAGAAGAAGCCGCAGAATATATCGGCCGACGAGCTGAGTCAGGCGCTTGAGCTGACCGATGTGGAGAAGCGCGACGACAAGCGCATGCTACAGGAGATATTGAAGTTCGGCGATACCACGGCTTCGGAAATCATGACGCCGCGTGTGGATATAACAGACATAGAGATTTCGTCGGACTTCTCGCGGGTGATGGAGGTGGTGAATGAGAGCGGCTATGCGCGCATTCCGGTGTTTGAGGGCACTCAGGACAACATACGCGGAGTGCTCTACAGCCGCGACCTCCTGCCTTACGTCGAGTCCCGTCCCGACGATTTCCGCTGGCAGAATCTGCTCCGTCAGGCTTATTTTGTGCCGGAGTCGCGTATGATTGACGATCTGCTCGAGGATTTCCGCCGCCGTAAGGTCCACATGGCTATTGTGGTGGATGAGTTTGGCGGAACCCAGGGTGTGGTTACTCTTGAGGATGTGCTCGAGGAGATTGTCGGTGACATAAATGACGAATATGACGAAGTGCAGCAGACCTACAAGCGTCTGCCTGACGACACCTATATATTTGAGGGAAAAACGTTGCTGAACGATTTTTTCCGTATCACCGAGCAGGAAGAGGAGCTTTACGCTCCCGTGACAGAAGACTGCGAGACTCTGGCTGGAATGCTACTGGCGATCAAAGGTGATTTCCCCAAGGAAAAGGAGAGCCTGGTCTATGGACACTGTCGGTTTCTTGTGCTTGAAATCGCCAGTCACCGCATAGTGAGTGTCAGGGTGAAGGTGATGCCGGAGGTGCAGTCATGATTCTCTCGGCCGGGCGACTGGCTGTGCTTGCGGCCGCAGGCTGTGCGGTGGTGGCTGGATGTGTACGTGGTGGCGGATCGTCGCCTGTGCCGCGTCCGGAAGCCTATCCGCGCATTGATCTTTATCCGTCGTTCTATCGTGCGGTGGATCTGCCTGACGGGCGTGTGATTCAGGTCAATGATTCCGCCGGAGTGGATGTAGACGCTGAAGGGTGGGTGAATATATCGTACCCTAAATACGGCGTTACTGTAAACTGTACGCTCACACGGGTGTCGGAAGCAACCGTCGGTGATGTGCTGTCGAACCGCGACGAGCGGATGGCGCTTAACACCGGCGACACTTACGGGGAGGTCATGCGTCTGGGGTCTCGGCGGGGATCGTCGGTCATTGTGTTTGTGGCGCAGGGCGGGTCGCTTACGCCGGTGCAGTTTATTGCCACGGATTCGGTGTCGTATGTGTTTTCCGGTGCCGCCGTCATGGAATCGGCCGTTGCCAATGCCGATTCGGTGCGGCCGGTGGTTGATGCTGTAGCCGCCGACATACTGTATATGCTTCGGTCGCTATGACGGATGAGATAGAGATACATGTCGTTGACGCAGGAGAAGACGCCCGTATGGCCGTCCTCGCGATGATACGGCGTTATGTGGGCGAAGACGCGGTGCTGGAGCATGACGAATATGGCGCCCCGGTGCTGTCCGGTGGTGGAAACAGGTATATCTCAGTGAGCCATTCCGCGAACTTTGCCGCCATAGCGCTGCATCCGGACAGGCGTATAGGGGTGGACGTTGAGGAGGACCGGCCGGAGCAGCTCAGGCGTGTGAAGCATAAATTTCTGTCGGATCGTGACGCGGCGATGTGGGACAGCCGGCTTCTGGAGGCGTGGACCTGCAAGGAAGCCGTATATAAGGCCGCCGGACAGCCCGGCCTGCCGCTGAGAGAGATAGCGTTGGGCAGCGGCGACGTGGCCGTCATTCCGGACGGCCGCCGTTTTGCCATGAGCACGCGGCGTGTGTCGCCTGATTGTGTATTGACTGTAGCAATTGAAATATTTCCGAATATATGAATTTAACAGAATCCGTAGTATCGCTTGTCAAGATAGCGTTGCATCCGTTTCCGGCGAGAATAAAGAAGGCGGATGAAGCCCGCAGGGGAGAGCCGCTTGTGGTGCTCGGCAACGGGCCGAGCCTAAATGTGACGATGGCGGAATGTCGCGACACGTTGCGCCGATGTCCGTTGATGGCTGTGAATTTTTTTGCCAACACTCCGGTGTTTCAGGAATTACGCCCCCGTTTCTATGTGTTGGCTGACCCTTTGTTTTTCAATCGGGCGGACGATGCCAATATAGCCCGTCTGATGGAGAATCTCGGCAAGGTGACCTGGCCCATGGTCCTGTTTGTGCCGAAAGGAGCCAGATGCAGGGTGAAGAACCGCATGGTGACGGTGCGCCGGTTTCCGATGCTCGGGGTGGAAGGTGCGGCGTGGCTTGAGCGGATGGCCTACGGCCGGCGTCTGGGAATGCCGCGTCCGCGCAATGTGCTTATCCCGGCTATTATGACCGGAATATGGTCGGGATTTAAGGAAATATATATAATAGGGGCAGACCATTCATGGATGAATACTATTTGTGTGAACGAGCACAATGAAGTGGAGTCGCGTCAGCCGCACTTCTATCAGGACAATGAGCATGAGCTGAAGCGTATCAAGGTGGACTATGTGCACCGCCCGCTTCATGAGGTGGTCCATAGCTTCTATGTGGCTTTCAGGGCCTATCATCAGATTCAGCGTTATGCTTCGACGGCGGGTGTGGCTATTTACAATTCGACTCCCGGCAGTTTTATTGACGCATTTACCCGAAAATCTCTGCCTGTCTGCGATGATGGATGCTGAAGAAGAACTGGCGGCGCTTGACGCCGTTGTGCGTGCCGAGCCGGATAATGCCGATGCGGTGTATCGTCGCGGCCGGCTGCTGTGGAAACTCGGCCGTCGCGGCGCGGCTATAACGGATTTCAATACGGCCGCCGAGCTTGATCCGTCTGGTCCGGGACGAGAAGCCGCCGAACATGCCATGTCGATAATGTCGTTTTTTAACCCTGATCTTTACAATCCGTGATTTTTTTGATTGTAGCCGAATGTGTTGAATAAAATGGCGTCTGAACAAAAATAGCTGTGTTAATACAAATTAACGTGAAAAGGGTATTCTTAACAATGTTTTGTAATTTTGCGCCAGCTGAATTTAAGTTTAGACGCCAACGGATTCCGGATTTTCAACAGACTTCAGGGTGGACGTCGCACCAACGTTGACCTCGTAGGCTACGACTCGCCCGTGTTGACTCGCAGCAAGGTCTACGACCTCAACTTCTCGGACGAGATGCACTTCTCATACTCCTTCGGCGGCAACAGAGTGTCTGCCAACTTCAGCGGCACCAACAACCGCTACTCGTCAAATCTGGCCGATTTCACCAACCAGAACACATGGACGTTCCGCACTGGCGTTTCCCTGCTCTATAATCTGCCCGCAAACTTCCAGATTTCTACCGATTTCACCGTGTTCAACCGACGCGGCTACACCGATGCGGCTCTGAACACCGACAACTTCATCTGGAACGCACGACTTACATACAAGGCGCTTAAAGGTCAGTTGCTGCTGATGCTTGACGGCTATGACATGCTCCACGACCTCAGCAACGTCAGCTACACAATGAACGCGCAGGCACGCACCGAAACCATACGCACCGTGCTGCCGCGCTACTTCATGTTCCACCTGCAGTGGCGGTTCAACCACATTCCCAAAAAGAAAAAACGATAATGCCTTGGCCTTTCCGACGGTTCCCTTTGGTGCGCCAGCATGACATCATGCAATGCGGTGCGGCATGCCTGGCTATGATATGCCGATTCCACACGGAAAGAGTATTGCAAGATATGCAGCATGACCGCAAAGAGCTAAGGACTTATATCCACACGTGCCCCTGGACTTCTTGGGAAAACATAAAGCATTTGTGCAAAATGGGAATTGTCTCCATGTCCAATAAAAGACGGCGAACGCCGTTGATAGATAATAACTTTATTCTTAACGCTATATATACAACACTGCTCACCGTTAAATATAACAAGAAGGCGTATGCCCGTCTCAAAAAAGAAAACGAAACAACATCTTCCGGCATAATTTGCAAACGTTACCGTGTCCTTATGGCCAAAATGTCCGAACCTAAGCTGAGCAGCGACCGGATAGCTGCAATCACAGGATGCAGCCGCAATTTCGTTGACAACTGCCGCAGTCTCTTTTTCTGTCACGGCTGAAAAAGTTGGCTGCTGGTTTTGTCATATATTTGGCCAATTGAAAATAAATTAGTAACTTTGCACCCGCAAATGCAACTATTTTAATTTTTTAATAAACCTACAATGAATAACTACGAAACCGTTTTCATTCTGACTCCCGTTTTGTCTGACGCTCAGGCAAAGGAAGCGGTAGACAAGTTCATCGGCGTGCTCACCGAAGCCGGTGCCACCATCGTGAACCACGAAAACTGGGGTCTGCGTAAGCTCGCTTATCCTATCGATAAGAAAACCACCGGCTACTACACTCTGGTGGAATTCGACGCAGAACCTGAAGCTGTAAAGAAACTCGAGACCAGCTATCGCCGTGACGAACGCGTGCTCCGCTTCCTCACATTCCGTCTCGACAAGTATGCCAAGGAATATGCCGACAAGCGTCGCTCACGCCGCGCGTCCGCTCCCGCCGAAGCAACCGCAACCGAAGTAGAACAGGCACCCGCTGCTGAATAATCCCCCGAAACATCATGGCACAAGCAAATTCTGAAATCCGCTATCTCACCCCCATGTCGGTGGATAAGTCCAAAAAGAAATATTGCCGTTTCAAGCGTAGCGGCATCAAGTACATCGACTACAAGGATCCCGAATTCCTCAAAAAGTTCCTTAACGAGCAGGGCAAGATCCTTCCCCGTCGCATCACCGGTACTTCGCTGAAGTTCCAGCGTCGTGTGGCTCAGGCCGTGAAGCGTGCCCGCCACTTGGCTCTGCTGCCTTTCGTAACTGACCTGATGAAATAACCTTAAAGATTAGGAGACAACGTATTATGAAACTGATTCTTATAGAAGATGTCCCCAATCTGGGATATAAGGACGACGTAGTGGAAGTGAAGGCCGGCTATGGCCGCAACTACCTCATCCCTCAGCTGAAGGCTGTGATCGCCACACCTTCCGCTCTGAAGGTTCTTGCTGAAAATCAGCGTCAGCGCGCCCACAAGCTCGCTCAGATCAAGGCAGAAGCAGAAGCTGCTGCTGCTGCTCTGGAAGGCGTATCGCTCAGCATCGCCGTCAAGACTGCCGCTACCGGCACTATCTACGGCGCTGTCAATGCAGCTACCGTTTCCGAAGCCCTTGCCAAGCTCGGCCACACCGTTGACCGCAAGCTCATCGCAGTCAAGGACAGCATCAAGGAAGTGGGCAGCTACACCGCCACTGTTCGTTTCCACAAGGAAGTATCTGTTGAACTTCCCTTGGAAGTAGTGGCTGAGGAGACCGCCGAATAAGCGCGACGATCAGCACCATATTTAAGCGCCGGAACATGTCTGATTGCAGACGTTGTCCGGCGCTTTTCATGTTTATACGGTGTGAAAGCCGACTTTTTGAAGCGGTCGGTTGCATAACTGAAATTTTATATATACCTTTGTGGCGCCGAAAAATGCGCCCGGATGGCGGAATCGGTAGACGCGCTGGTCTCAAACACCAGTGGGGCGACCCATCTCGGTTCGAGCCCGAGTCCGGGTACTGATAGCGACTGATGATCATTTGATTTTCAGTCGCTATTGCTTTTCAGGTATGCATCAATCACTTCGGGTGCATTAATCTATATTTATAATAAAAAGTCTTTTCGGGGTTTTTCAATGTTTTAAGTCGGAAAAATGCTTAATATTGCAGTCGGATTGGCTGCGGCCGGTCTGTTGAGTTTTGAAAAAGGAGGAAGCGTTATGCTTGTCTTGCGGGGGATTCTGAGAAATTCACGAACTGGAGACGGCATAGTGGCTCACGTTTTCTTATTTTTTTTGATTTCCGTAGAGCTGCCGGATAAGGATAAACAGATATAGCGTATTTATGAAAAATTATTTGATCGTGTTGTTGCTGTTATTTCAGTTTGGGCAGGCATTGGCACAGCATTGCTGTATGAATGATACTATGATCCGTGAGATTCAATTTCCTATGACGGAAAGGGATACTGAAACTGTGTTCTGTTATTTCAACAACGAATGGATTGGGGTATCTAATGATATGGTTCAAGCCGATTCCATTCAAAAAGCTGAAATCAAAGATGATGAATACGGCAATCGCGCGATTTTCTTTACCGTATCGCCTGAATATCTCGCTCAATTAAAATCAAAGAGACGGGAAATGTTTATCAATTTTGATCCCCAATGCGAATTTCCCGGTGGCAACGGAAAATTGAAGGAATGGCTGGATGAGAATATCCGTATCCCCGAAGGATATAAAGGGAACGAAAGAGTTCATGTGGGTTTTATGGTTATGCCGAATGGGACGGTTACAGATGTAAAAATGTTAAGGGCAAGCAAAAATGACGAAGTCAATGCGGAAGCCTTAAGGCTGGTTAATGCTCTACCTAAATTCCGCGTTAAATATTGCACTCCTAAAAAAATGCCTGTTCGTATGGCCGTGCCTATTTCATTCAGGGCGGCTGGGGGCATTTGGATACGTTGAGCGTATAAATTACAATTATATGAATATCCTCCGGGGGGAAAATTAGTCTCCCGGAGGACATTTGTATCTGTTTATAGGTCTGAAGCGCCCTGTTTTTGGCGGTTTTTGGATCGACAGGCGCGGAGTGTCGGGGATTTTGCGTAAATTTGCGGTTTTAATACACAACCAATCACGGGAAAAATGATCAGATCATTTGTAAAATCACGGTATCAGTTTCCGGCCTTGATCATTTCGGCTGTTATTTCTTTGACATCGTGTGGCGCTGACGACAGCGCTTCGATGGGCGACCGCATAGGCTATATCAGGCCTGTGGCTAGTCTTGACGCTTCGGTTATAGAGGATGTTTCGTCCAGAAGCGCAGACGGCGAGGTGACAGCCGGAGATCTGCAGCTGACGCTTGTGTCCGATAAGATTGACCGGACATACGGATCGGTAGCGGAATTTGATACAGAAGAAGAATTTGAGCCTGGGTCATATACTATGACGGCTTTCTACGGCAATCCCGACAGCGAGGGTTTTGAATTGCCGTATTATTTTGGCGAAGCATCTTTCAACGTGGCTGTAGGCGAGGTGTCGGAGGTGGATATTACAGCCACACTGGCCAATACTATGGTAAGCGTGGAGACCACAGAGGAATTTCGCACGTATTTTAAGTCATATACAACCATTCTGCATAGTTCCGGCGGGGCCTATGTGGAGGTCGGGGCAGGGGAGACCCGTGCGGTCTATCTGCGCCCGGGAAAGGTCGATATCACTGCTCAGGTGGCGTTGAATTCCGGAGCAGAGGCCCGGTTGCAGGTCGGAGAGTTTTTGGCTCTGTCGCGCCATCATTATATCGTGACTCTGGATGTGAAATCGGCCCCGGGCGGAGCGGAACTGGTGGTTGAGTTTGACGATAAACTGGATTTGGAGCCGGTGTCGGTGCTTCTGTCGGAAGATCTGATGAATGCTCCTGCTCCTGAAATATCAATTGACGGTGCGGTGGAAGGCGAGCCTTTAAGACTTGTGACCACGTCGCGGCCGGAGAGTGATGTGATCTTCAATGTGATCGCTCCCGGCGGGTTGCGTTCGCTCACGCTGACCACTTCAGCTCCGCAGCTTGTCGGTGATGGATGGCCGGCAGAGGTCAATCTGCTGTCGCCGTCGGCACGCGAGAAGGCGCTGATGGAATCCATGGGGTTGCGTATGCCGGGAACGGACATGCCGGATCCGCGTTATGCTTCGGTGGTGCTGACGGATCTGATCCCCAATCTGAGAGACCGGTCGGTGCGGTTTACGCTTAATGCTGTGGACAGGATGGGCAAGACCACGTCTCCGCGCAGCGTGGACGTGGAACTGGAAGCTCTGGTGCTGGATGTCAGGTCGGTGGAGCCTACGGGTCTGCTCGATGAGGAGTGCAGTTTCATGCTTGCATCCAACAGCGATACCGATCCCGCTGATTTTGCATATAAAGTGACTGACGGTTCCGGATCATGGATTGATGCACCGCTCATAAGTGTGGCTCCGGCGGATGGCGAAGGATTGTATAAAGTCACGGTAGAAGTGCCGGCGCTTGTGTATGAGTTCGGCCTGAGTGTGCACGCTTCTGTGGCTCAGAGTGAAGAAGTGCGTGTGACCAGAGTTTTACCGCGTTTTTCCATTACGGCCCCTGAAGGAAGTGTGTGGGCCACACACGCGTCGGTCGCTCTGTCGGCTGACGGTGATGCGGACGCCGACATATTGGCCGGGTTGGCCACGGTCTATGTGGCCGAGGGCGATTCTGGTGATTTTGTCGAGACGGATGCTGTGGCCGATGGCGGACACATCGGGTTCGGCGATCTGTCTTCCGCCACGAGATACCGCGTCAAGGTATCGTTGGTGGGAGATCCCGCCGTGGCGTGCGAGCCGGTGTCGTTTGTGACCGAGACAATGGCCGGAGTGCCAAACGGCGACTTCGAGCAGCTGACGAAAACCATAGAGATGAATCTGCAGCAGGGCGGAAACTGGACCATGACCTTGGGCGGCAAGCATTTCAAGACGTTCATGGATATGTCGGTGTCCGAGCCGCAGGGATGGGCGTCGACAAACGCCAAGACCTGTTATCCTGAAGCAGCCACGGCGAACAGCTGGTATCAGATCCCGTCGGTCTACAATTCGACTCTCTCCTGGGTGTCGCATCAGCCCACGGCTAAAATCTGGGGCATAGGCCAGAGCGCATACGATGAGTATCCGGCGGTATATCAGAATATTCCGGTGGCATCAGGGGCTAACGCCATGGTGGTGCGCAATGTGGCATGGGACGCCAATGGGCGGAGCATACCGGTGATGAGCCAGACTGGCAACACCAGCTACAGCAATTACTATTGTGCCAACATCCCGGAAATAGCGAACCGTTCAGCGGGCAAGCTATTCTTGGGTACTTACGCTTTCGACGGGGTGTCTGAAACCATGGTTGAAGGAGTTTCATTTTCCTCCAGACCGTCGGAACTTACGGGGTCATATATGTATGAGCCCGATTCTCAGGACCCGTCGGAAGCGGGCGTGGTGACGGTGGAGATACTGTCGGGCGACGCTGTAATAGGTTCTGGCTCGGTAGAACTTGCGGAAGCATCATCCTACACGGCGTTCAGCGTGCCGGTGGTGTATGCGGTGAGAAACCGCCGGGCCACATCGCTCCGCATCATGATCACGTCGAGCAATCATACGGAGGAAGCTGATATAAAGACCACAAATTACTGCGGCAAGCCCGAGTGCAGTTCTCGCGGAGCCGCCTTAACGATAGATAATCTTAAATTTACTTATTAATTATGCGTAAATCTTTGATAGGCGCCGTCATAGCGGCTTTGCCGGCTATGCTTTCGATCACTTCGTGCAACGATGGCAAGAGTGAGCCGACAGTTTCGGCTGCTAAAACCGGCACACTGGAACTTTCCGGAATGGATGTGAGTGTCAATCCGGACCAGACGGATCAGTCTGATGTCACCGTAACATCCGGAAGTCGGAATGACAGCAATGTGGATGTCGGCGCTTTCGTGATAGATCTGCTTGATGGGAAAGGACAGACTACAGCATCGTGGACGTATGCCGATAAACCTTCCATGCACGTGTTGCCGGTCGGTTCCTATACTCTTGAGATCCGCTCCCACAAAGAGACGGCTGCCGCATTTGAAAGGCCGCTATATATGGGTTCGCGAGAGTTTGAGATAAAGCAAGGCACGATCTACAATATCGGAGCCGTGACCTGTTCGCTGGCAAGCGTGAAGGTTACGATAAGGTATTCCGACGAGCTTGCCGCTCTGATGGATGCCGAAGTCTCTTCGGTGAAAGTCACCGTGGGCAGCAGTCAGTTGACATATCCGGTTAGTGAGACTAGGCCGGGTTATTTCCATGAAGGAAAGTCGCTGGTGGCTGAGTTCTCAGGTGTGATAAAAGGAAATAAGGAGCAGATGATCAAGGCGATCCCGGATGTGAAGCCCGGCCATCACTATATCATAACATTTGCCGTAAAGAGCGCCACAGGCGGCTATGTGGATCCGAAACACATATCTATCGACACTTCCGTAACTGTGGAGCATCTCGGATACACCATGGACATGGACGAGACCATTCTCGATTCATCAGACAGACCTAATGGCGGAAACGGCGGCGGTGAGGAACCTTCTGAACAGATATCCTTCACTTCGTCGACACTCAGTTTCACCGACAATAATCCGACGGATCTGGCCGAAGCCAAGGTGTTGATACATGCAGATAAAGGCATATCCAGCCTTGTTGTCGACATTATATCCGACGATCTTACCGACGATTTCCTCAGGGAAGTGGGGCTGGCTTCGACATTCGACCTTGCAGCTCCCGGAGAAATGCAGGGCGCGCTTGCCGGTCTGGGATTTCCCACTGGTGCCGAAGTGACAGGCAAGACCGACGTGACTTTCGACATAACCCAGTTCCTCCCGCTGCTCGATATCTATCAGGGCGTCCATAAGTTTCACATTACCGTTACCGATGCTGACGGCAATAAGGCTGACAGGACACTGTCATTTATAGTGGAATGATGAAAAGAAAGTATCTTTTTCCGATATTGGCGGCCGGCACGGTTCTGACAGGCTGTGAGGAAAGTCGTCCGTTCGGCGGTGACGGCACGCTGTGTCTGTCGGCGCAGATCTCTTCCACGGTGGAGACCGTGAATTCGTCGAGAAGTACGGATGCCGATCTCTCATCGTCGGTAATGGTGTGGATTTCAAACAGCCGCGGCCTTGTGCGCCGATATAAGGGACTGTCGGAAATACCGTCGTCCATAACTCTCAAAGCCGACAGCTATATCGCCGAGGCATGGGCCGGCGACAGCGTTCCGGCTTCGTTTGACGCGCGCTATTTCACAGGCGACGAGCCGTTTGAGATCACTGCCGGAGGGACAGCCAAAGTCCTTCTCAACTGCCGTATAGCCAACGTTGTGGCATCTGTGGAATATGATGCCGATGTGGACGAGGTGATAAGCGGATATTCTCTTACCGTGGGTCATTCCGCCGGATCTGTCATGTTTGAAGGCCGGGATCAGCGAAAAGCCTATTTCATGATGCCCTCGGCGTCGGAGAGATCGCTGACATATTCGCTCACGGCTGTGAAAAACGACGGATCGGCTCTCTCTCAGACCGGCACTCTGGATGGAGTGCGGCGCGCCACTGAATATCGTTTCAAGATAGGCCGTAATGCCGGAAACGGAGATGAAGGCGCTGCGTTTTTCACCATTGATGTGGACTCTACCACCGTGGACGAAGAGTCGGAAGTGGTAATCACCCTGCCGCCGGATATTGCCGGACGCGGTTTTGACATCACTGCGCCGGTGTATGGAGAAAAAGGCAAATTCGAGGATGTGATTCTGGAGATCGCGTCGGTTGGCGAGATTGAGTCGCTGACTGTCGGAGCCGAATCGGCTGCAGAGCAGCTTGGTGCGGCATCGGTGGACATGATGGCCCTCGACGAGGACCGGAAAGATGATCTGAAACGTCGCGGGCTGGAACATGCCTATGCCTATGATGCCGTAGCCGACCGTGCTAGCCTGCGCCTTACGATCGGCGCGTCGCTGATCAACGGACTGCCGGAGGGGGAACACCCGTTTGCCGTGACCGCTACGGACAGTTATGGCAAATCGTCGTCAGCTACCGTGATTGTCAGCTCAATAAAGGCACCAGTGGTGGCAGATGTGATCTCCGTGTACGATGTATGGGCTACACGTGCCACGCTTTCCGGCTCTGTGCTTGAAGCCGGAGTCGGCGATGACTGCGGTTTCAAATACAGGATCAAAGGTTCCTCCGAATGGACTGCTGTGGCAGCCACGGTGAAAAATGCCAGCGGTTTCCAGACAACGGTGGAAGGCCTTGAGCCTGCCACGGACTATGAGTTTGTTGCTGTTTCGGCCGATTTCACCTCAAGCATAGTGCGTTCGTTTACGACCGAGTCTGCCGCCGGAATTCCGAACGGAGACTTCGAGACGTGGAACACCTCATCCAAAACCTACCTTCTTGCTGCCGACAGCGGTTCGCGTTTCTGGGATACCGGCAATCACGGATCGTCAACGCTCAACACTAATGTGACCACTCCGTCGGCTGATATGAAACACGGCGGCCGTTACTCCGCGCGGCTTGCGTCGCAGTTTGTAGGCGTGATGGGTATCGGAAAGTTTGCTGCCGGCAATGCTTTTGTGGGTCAGTATCTTGCCACCGACGGCACTGACGGCGTTCTCGGTTTCGGACGTCCGTTCACGTCCAGGCCGTCGGCTCTGAAAGGCTATATGCGCTATGAACCCAAGGCTGTGACTCATAGTTCGCTCAGCGAAGTTTCTACGGGAAGCATGGACAAAGGCAGCATTTATGTGGCCATACTTGCCGACGGGCCGCAAGAAAGTTACGGCGGGGAGTCATATCCGTTTGTGATCAAGACAAAAGCGTCGGAACGCAGACTTTTTGACCGTGATGATCCGCGTGTGATCGGTTTCGGCGAACTGGTTGTGGAGAATGCCACATCGGGCGACGGTTTTGAAGAGTTTGAGATTCCCATAACATACAAGCGCACGGATGCAAAGGCAGCACATCTGGTTCTGGTGTGTAGTGCGAGCTATTACGGTGATTTCTTCACCGGTGGGCCGTCTGTGATGTATATAGATGATTTCACGTTTGAATACTGATAGTTATAGGAATGAATCCCGTTCTTATAGTCATACCGATACTGACGGTGCTCATGTTTGATCTCGGACTTGAGCTACGCCCTGCTGACTTTTCTCTGCTGCGGCGTTCGCCGCGGGCCGTGATGGTGGGCCTGTGCGGACAGATCGTGCTGCTTCCTGCTGTGGCGTTGGGTCTGATCTGGGTGTTTGACATTGATCCTGTCATGGCTGTGGGGCTTATGCTTATAGCGTGTTCTCCCGGCGGATCGTCGAGCAACGTGTTTTCAGCTCTGGCCGGAGGAGATGTAGCTCTTTCCGTGAGCCTTACGGCTCTCAGTTCAGTGATCACCCTGATCACGTTGCCGCTGATTCTCAGTTTTTCCGTCGGCTCTTGGATCGAATTGCCGTTAGGAAGCCTGATAGGTCAGAATATAGTGCTGGCGCTTCTGCCGGTGTTTGCCGGCATGGCTGTCAGGGCCAAGTTGCCGGCGGCAGCGTCCCGGATTCATGTTGTGCTGCGCCGCATGGCGTTTCCGGCGCTCATGTTGCTTGCCGCCGTGTTTTTTGTGGTGCATCATCGGACCATATCGGCCAATTTCTCCACGTTGGGTCCGGCGGTGTTGCTTCTGCTGTGTCTGAGCATGTGCGGCGGCGCAGCCTTGGCGGCGATCTCCGGTCTCGGATCTGTGCAGCGGCGGACGCTGGTTATCGAAGTCGGCATGCAGAACTCTGCGCAGGCCATCGCTCTGGCTTCGTCGCCGCTGGTGTTTGCCGATGACAGTCTGGCCGTGCCTGCCATAGTATATGCGTTGCTGATGAATGTGGTCCTGCTGGCCTATGTGGGTTTGTGCCGTTACCGTCTGCGTGCGGCTGTGGGCACCGCCCGGTAACAAAAAAACGGTTTCACGCGTTTATATCTCATAATCGAAATCATTGACCGATGACCATCTCCGTTCAACTTATCATAATCTCTGTGTCGCTGATGATTGGTGTGCCGGTTATTACCGTGGCGCTCATGCACAGCGGCATGGTCAAACGTATTTTCTCGCGCCATAAAGAACAGGAGACAGACGACGGCGGTGACGGAGAGGATGAATTGCCGGAAGTCGGCCGGCGTTTTGTCGAAATTCTCGGCAGTATGCAGGTGTCGTGTGAGGAATTGCCCAAAGCCGACGGAGTGGACCGCACGGTGAGTTTCGAATATCAGGGAGGACATTTTTTTGCCACGTTCCGTCATGGAGACGACGATCCGTTTGACAACACCATGTCCATATCATACTTCAACTGCTTTTCGATGCCGGCCGAGAATATGGCTCTTGCGGAGTCGGTGGCCAATTCGGTCAACGGGCTGTCATTGCCGGTGAAATGCACGTTTGCTCCGTCGGATGCCGAAGGGTCTCTGTCGTTCAGTCTTCATGCGTCCGGTCTGCGTCTGGGACGCGATGATGCTTCGGTGCAGTTTGTCAGGTCCATACTGATATGTTGCTTTCACCTGCAGCGAATACTGTTGGATCGTTATGAGTCCATGCGCACAGAATCACCGTCTGATCTGGTGAAAAACAGGCTGATATACGGCCACCAGCTATATGCCATGAGCCGCATGGAGATCACCGATCAGCCGGCTCCGTTCGCCGACCCGGTGTGGCATGTCGCGGATATTACCATCGGTGAGTTCCTGCATACTCTGTTCGGATACGAAATCAGCGAAAACAGTGTGCTGCGTCTCGACGGCAAGGAGATAGCATCCACTCCGGATACTATAGCCGCGACGGCATTGCTCGCTCCGGTTGTGGCCGGCGATGGACCGGATGCGCAGGTAGTGTCTTCAAGGGCGGTCTATTCCATCGGATCATCTGACCGTGAGATCCGTGAGGTGATGCTCAATATGGCCGCCGAAAGGGTTGATGACCGCCTGATATCGGTAAGGATCAACGCGATGCTGTCGGCAATGCCGATGGCTCCGTTCCGCGCTCCGGCTTCGGAAGAGTCCATGCCGCAGGCGCGCACAGTGATTCTCGGGGTGCCTTGCGTCACACCCGAGGCTTTTCTGGCTGAAGCCAAATACATGGCGTCCGAACTGGATCTGCTTGCAAAATGCAAAGAGCCGGATGCCGCCTATTCACTCTACTGGGGTAAGGTGCTCTACACCGACGGACGCCACTTTGAAGCGCTCCATTATCTTACCAACGCTTTCGGGATCATGTCTCCGCTTATGGAGAATCCGGATCTTGTGGCGACTGATGTGGCCGAGACATTCTATGAAGTGTGTTATTTTCTCGGAGTGGTGAACTGCGCTCTCGGTCGCTATCGCGACGCGTACTATTTTCTTGATCTGATAGTGAATCAGAACCGTATTCACTGGACTGAGCAGTATGTGCTGTGTCTGATGGCTATGCGTGACCCACGCTGTCCGTCTCTTCTTGACAGCCTGCGCGAAAATATTGTCAAGCAGCGTGATGAGGAGGATGGCGGCGAACATCTGGATTCGCTCATGTCGTTTATCGAACGCCAGCAGATAGTCCTTGACATACGGTCGGGCAACAGCTCCGGCGCTCTCGAGAAGCTGCGTAAGATGCTGGAAGAAAATCCCGACAATGATTTTGCGCTTCGCTGGCTTGCCAGACTGTCGTGAGATTTGGAATAAACCGTTAAATTTGTGAACTTAATATTCTCTTGTTATGCCAACAATCTCATCGCGGGGTAAGGAAATACCCGCATCTCCTATACGAAAGCTGGTGCCGTTGAGCAATGCGGCAAAACAGCGCGGAGTCCACGTCTATCATCTTAACATCGGCCAGCCTGACCTGCCTACACCGCAGGAGGGTCTGGACGCTCTCAGGAGCATAGACCGCACCATTCTGGAATACAGTCCTTCTGAAGGCCTGCTTTCTTTGCGTCAGAAACTGCGGTCGTATTATAAGACGTTCAATATCAATGTAGATGTCGACGATATAATTGTCACCGCAGGCGGATCGGAAGCAGTGTTGTTTGCATTTATGGCCTGTCTGGACCCCGGCGATGAGATAATCGTTCCCGAACCGGCATACGCGAACTATATGGCTTTTGCTATATCGGCCGGAGCCAAAATCGTGACCGTGCCCTCGAGCATTGACGACGGATTCGCCCTGCCGTCGGTCGAGGAATTTGAAAAACTTATCACCCCCAGGACCAAAGGCATCCTGATCTGCAATCCGAACAATCCCACAGGCTATCTCTACACAATGAAAGAGATGATCCAGCTCAGGGATCTGGTGAAAAAATATGACCTGTATCTTTTCTCCGACGAGGTTTACCGTGAGTTCTGCTACACGGGAGCGCCATATATTTCCGCGTTTCATCTCCCTGGAATAGAGGAGCAGGTGGTGCTGATCGACTCGGTGAGCAAACGCTACAGTGAGTGCGGCATACGCATAGGGGCTATTATTACCAAGCATAAAGAGCTGAAAGAGAGTATTATGAAGTTCTGCATGGCTCGTCTTAGCCCTCCTTTGCTTGGCCAGATTGTGGCGGAAGCGTCAATAGATGCGTCACGCGAATACATGTTGATGAACTATAATGAGTATGTGGATAGACGTAAGTTTCTGATCGACGGCCTGAACAAAATACCCGGTTGCTATTCGCCGATTCCCATGGGAGCGTTCTACACAGTGGTGTCTCTTCCGGTGGATGATGCCGATAAATTCTGCGAATGGTGTCTGGAGGAATTCCAGTATGACGGGGCTACCGTTTTCATGGCTCCGGCGTCTGGCTTCTACACAACTCCCGGGCGAGGAAAAAATGAAGTCCGGATGGCTTATGTGCTCAAAAAAGAAGACCTGGCCAAGGCTTTGAAAGTGCTTGCCGAAGCCCTGAAAGCATATCCGGGACGCACGGTCTGATCCCATATTCACACCTATTTTTAGCTGCGGCTTCTCCGTTTCGGCGGGGGAGTCGCAATTTCTTTGTGATCAGAGGTTTATAAATAATAATGCAAAAAATGTTTTGAATTGAAAAAAATAATGTAACTTTGCACCCCTGAATGTGCATACTGACATTCTATGAAATCACATTATTATCTGACCGATAGGACGATAGCTATTTTATGAAAAAGACGTTATTTAATTTAATTTTGTTTGCCATTTGTGCTATGTACGGGGTGTCGGCGCATGCCCAGCGAGTGGCTCTCAAAACTAATGCTATTGACTGGCTTATGTTGTCTCCGAACTTGTCGTTGGAGACCCGTCTTAGCGCTCACATGACTCTTGATGTTGGTTTTTCCGCTAACCCTTTCCCCGTTTCGATCGCCGGATACAGATGGAACAATCTGCGATTTCAGCCGGAGTTGCGTTATTACTTCGCCCGACCTATGTCGCGGCATTTTGTCGGTCTTGCTGCATTGGGAGCAAGCTACCGATTAAATATGAAAACCAGGTTTCTTCATGGAATCATGGCCGGAGTGGGTGCCACTTACGGCTATGCGTTCGTGTTGAATAAAAACTGGAACATGGAAGCTGAGATAGGCGTCGGAATGGCGTATGTCAAAGCTAAGAATTTCCGTGATACAGAAAAAGCTCCTGCAGAGCCTAACTATAGTCGTGTGCTGCCTGTACCTATGCGGTTTGCACTTTCGTTTTCCTATATTTTTGACTAATTGATGACCAGTTTATGAAAGGATTCCACATGTCAGGCAATATTTCCGGATATTTGAAAGCATTGTTGTTGACGGCCGCATGCCTTCTTCTAACGGCCATACCGTTGTCAGCTAAGATTATGGAAGTGGAAGTCACGGTGCTTAATGAAAAGAACAAGGAGCCGCTGTTTGACGTCGACATCTTTGACGCTAATATCCGTATCCCGGGAACAGACCAATATAAAGATCTTGGCATTACCAATCCTCAGGGTATTGCTGTGGTGACGGTCGACGACAATGGCGAGTTGCTTATCGTGGTGCCTGACGCAGGTTCACGAAAAGAAAAAGTCAAGGGACGTCGTAAGATTGTTGTGCTGATGGCTCCTCCCAAAAACCGCAACAACAACTATCAGCTCGATGAAATCACCAAAACCCGTAAAGCGGGCGGTGGTTTCACACCCAAAGATACTAAGATCAAAGAAAACGGTCACTGGGTAAAATTTGATATTCAGCTTATAGTGCCACGTGCCATTATGAAGGACAATCGCCGTGCGATTATCCAGAATGTTGTGCGCGACAACACGATCGACACCATATATTATGGCCGTCCGGTCGTTATCGACTGCGAAGAATACGCCATAACTCAGGCGCGTATGTTTGACGGAGACATGACACGTGATCCACTCTACAAGTATTCACGGGCGCCTAAATACAATGAAGGTGACTCCATGCTGATTTTCGAGCAGGATTCCGTCTATATTGATCCTCTGCCCAATGGCGAGCATGACCTTCAGGTCATACAGTATTCATGGGTGCTTGACTACTCGAAGATTGTAAATATACAGTCCAGGGTTGTCGGTCACGGCTCACAGAATCCTATGCGTTTTTTCAAATTCGACAGCTATGGTGCGATTCTGGCTGACAACAGCCGCAACCGTAACTATATTCCCACCATACAGAAGCAATCGCTTCCGACTCCGCGTGAAATGAACATGAACTTTGTGGTGGGCCGTCCGAACATCGACTATAGTGATTCCGCTACCGTCGCTGCCATGGACGATCTTATCGCCGAGTTGAAAAGTACGGAAGACGACGGATCTGACGTCAGGCTGACAGGTTTCGGACTGAAGGTCACATCTTCTCCTGAAGGCTCATTTGAGACAAACAAGAAGTTGGCCGGCCAGCGTGCCGTGTTTGCTGCCAATGCAGTCCTGAACAATCTGAGCCGTGCTACTCGTAACGGTATTCAGAATGACTTCGGTCGCACTGCAGAGGTTGCCCCTTGGAGTGCAATGGTTGAATTGTTGCGCAAGGATTCGCTTGTCGAGGAGGCGAATGCCGTACAGGCGATTCTTGATGAGATTCCCGGTACGGAAGGATATGATATGGACCGCCAAGGCGTAAGAATCAAGAAGCTGCCGTTCTATTATCCGGTAATTGCGGATCGTCTGGTGAAGTTGCGTAAGGTCGAATATTTGATTGTGACCGAGACATGGCGCGAATTTACCGATGAAGAACTTCTGGATTGGTTTAAAGTCGGCAAACTGTCAAGGCTTCATGAAACCCGCGATATCTGGCGCCTGTCGCATCTTGTCGATTCGCTTGACCAGAAAGAGCAGATACTTCGCTATGGCATGGATGTGGCCAAACGTAAATACGGCACTGCTTCTCCTGCGGCCTATGCCACACATGCCGTGTTCGCCAATGACCTGGCGGCTATTATGATTGACCAGAAGAAATCGGATGTCGCTATATTGAAAGAATACGTCGACACCTTGCCAAAGGCAGGTCTCGGCCTTGTTCCGGAGGAGATATGGGCCAATCAGGCTGTTGCTTATATGGCCAAGAAAGGACGTAGTAATTACCTTAAGGCTGCCGATTACCTTAACCGCATCGGAGCAAACCGTTTCGATGAAAGCGAATATCTTCACAGAGTTGGCCTGTATCTCAGAGCGCTGTTGGGCGACTATGAAGACGGTCTTGCCGAAATAGCTGCCGAGCGTCCTATGAATGAAGTGGCACTGCTGCTTGAATGGGAACAGGATGCTCTTGCGTGGGAGAAGGCGCAGAAACTGGATGATTCTGCTGATGCTTTCTATCTTCGCGCCATAGCCGCAAGGCGTATGGCCGACAGCACAGACGACTTCGCAATGCAGGATATGGCTTCTGAGAATCTTGCACGTGCCATAATGCTTAATCCTGCATACGAAAAACTCGCTGCAATCGATGGCGATGTGCTGAAAATACTTCCTTACGCTCAGAATTTTATTGCCGAGATCAAGGAGAAAGAACGGTTTGAGGCTCTTGCTGCCGCTGAAGAAGCCGATCTTGAGTCCGCGCAGATCGAAATGGAAGCGGAAGATATTGCCCTCCAGGCTAAAAGCGATGCGATGGATATGGGCGCGACTGAGGAAGAGGCCACTGCCATAGGACAGAAAGCCGCACAGGAATATCGTGAGCAGAAAGCCAAAGAGCGTGAGGAAAGACTCGCTGCAGAAAAGAACAGGCGCCGTTCGACGAAGACTGCTGAAGAAATCGCAGAAGAAGAGGAAGCCGAGCGTATAGCAGCCGAGGAAGCTGCCGCAGAAGAGCGCGCTGCTGCCGCAAAGGCCGCTGCCGGCAATGCCGCAACGAAGAAATAACGACTGAATATAGAAGAGGAAAAGCAATAATTTGGAATGATGTCGATACAACAGAATAGACTAAAGATGAATTTGCACACACACTTCGTGTCTCCTGATAGATTTGCAAAAGCCGTTGTAATGTCGTTGCTTGTTGCCTTGTCTTGCGGACATGCCAAGGCTGATTCGGGCAAGAGAGCCGAATATAAAAATACAATAGAAAAAAGGCTCACAAAAGAAATGAAAATCCGGCGTGACAGCATTCCTGGACTGATCGGTTATTCTGATCCTGATTCTATATGGGACAATATCAGCCGTATATGGGTAGTGGATCAGGAAGAGGATGTCGATAGGAAATTTAATTTTCGGGCCACTCAATACGCGTTTCAGAAACCATTGTCAAGTCCGGGTATTTATCCGGGAAAACGTCTGTTAGACAGGATGTTCATGTCTTTCGGCGCTGGAGCATCATGGCTTCAGTCATCACCTACATCATTTAGGGTACAGGGCACCGGATATCGTGCTGAGATGAAATTTGGTGACTGGATTACGCCTTTTCACGGATGGCGTCTGGGGCTTGCGGCAGGTATTCATAAGACAGCCAACCGAAATGATCCGTATTATGTCGGTGGGTCACTGGATTACCTGATGAATCTTACAGCAATGGTCAATAATGGACGTCACAATCTTCCTGCAGAGTTTATTGCATCAGCCGGTCTGGAATATCAGCGTTCGTCGTGTGGCAATGTTTTGGGCGCGCGGCTCGGCATGCAGGTGAGATATAATTTTGCGCCTTCAATGTATATATATGTAGAACCGCGGGTCGGTTTGTATACAGGTGGCGGTATGACCGGAGATGTCAACTGGACACATTGCAATGTCGAGGCGTCGATGATGGCCGGACTTGGGTTCCGCTTGTTGCGCGGAGCGGAGCGTATGGCAGGATCCCGCACATTTGAGTTCCGCCGCTTTGATGGTCATATGTTTTACGGTCTTGGCGGATCTCTGTCGAATTTTGTGCAAGTTAATGGAGCTTCTGCATTCTTAAAGCAGTTGAAGCCCGGAGCATCGCTTTTTGTGGGATATTGGTTTACTCCTACCAGCGGTCTGCGTTTTAATGGAAGTTTCAGCGGTGTTCCCGATGCTCCGTCCAATCGCATGGTTGGCACAGATCGTAAGGGGGTGTTCTTGGGCTTGGATTATACATTGAATCTTAATTCTGCATTCGGAGGTTATCGTCCGACTGAATTCCTTGAGGTTGATCTTAATGTTGGTCTTGCAATTGCCAATGTGAACAAGTACTTAGGGCCAAGAACGGTTTATCCAGGTCTGGAAGCGAGCGTTCAGGCATTGATGCGCATCAATCCGAACTGGGGCATTTATATTGAACCTCAGGTAAGAATCTTTGCTAAGAAATTTTATGATGAAAACCATATTGTAGGTCACTATCGTGATTTCTGGACATCGCTTAATCTCGGTGTGCGGTATACTATCGGTGAGCATAACTTCGATTATGCGGAAAGTTGGGGCACTTTTGCCAGAGCTTTTAAAAAAGGATTTGTTGAAGTCGCAGGTGGTGTAGTGTTCCCTCGTCCACTGTATGGCAAGACAGGATCGGCGTATAACGCTGCCTTTGGTCGCTGGTTTACGCCTGTGTCCGGTTGGCGCATAGGTTTGGATGGAGAGTTGATGGTTCAATATCCGCGGTATATATCGGCTTCAGTTGCCGCCGATTATCTGGTGAATATATCTTCTGCAGTTGCCGGTTGCAATCCTGACAGGCTCTTTTCTGTAGTCGGAAGCGTAGGCCTATATGGCGGTGTTGCCAATTTTTACAAGGGATTGGATCCTGTAGTAGGAGTGCGTGCCGGACTTCAGGGGCGTTTCCGTGTAAGTGACAATCTTGACATATTTGTAGAGCCACAGGGTCTGTTGCTTAAGTCTCCGACAATCACTGGCAGTACTATTTCTCCTCAAGTGCGTGTGATGGCCGGTCTGTCATATAAACTTGGACATACATCGGCATCGTTAGACGCTGCGGAAGCTACCGGTGTTCAAAAGCGCGTTCCATTCTATCGTTCAAATCGAGGACAACGTGCTAATTTCGCTTCGCTTGCCGGAGGTCCGGGCGTATTCAGCCTTTCATCTCAAAGTGGGTCGTTCCGTGTGTCTGGTGCGATTGATGTGTATGCTGGACGTTGGTTCTCGTCGGTATCGGCTCTTCGTTTTGGCATGAGCTATGATTTTGCAACTACGCCCTATGTTAATGCTCAGATAGGATCATTGCATCTTGACTATATGCTTGATGTGACCAATATATTTGAACAGGATGATACCAGAAAATTCAATATTCTTGGTGTTGTCGGAGCTGGATTTGGATGGAGTAATGTCTCGTCATCTCCGATAGGCGTTATGGCACAGGGTGGTGTTCAGTTCCGTTACAGACTTAATCAGGATATCGATCTTCATATCGAGCCCTCTATTGGAGTGTGGGCGCGTAGGGTGTTCACGCCAGAGGCTTATAGACTCACTAAACATCGTGCAGTGGCAATGGCCCGTGTGATGTTTGGGGCAAGCTATAAGTTCTGATTGCTTTCTGATTGGCAGTTTGTATAATACATTCGGCGCCATCATCTCATATCGGATGATGGCGCCGAAAACATTTATTAGATATTGTATTCTCAGAAGATCGGGAATTTGGACGGCGACAGCACATATTTGTGCTCAAATTCCTCTTGGCTCATGGTCAGCATCATAATGCCCTGGATAAGAGTGATGATGCCCCATAGACCGCATGTCACCAGTGACAGCAGGATGGTGAATATGCCGGCTTCTGTCTTGCCGATATAGAAATAGTGTATTCCGAGAGTGCCGATCAGAATGGCCAGAACTCCTGCCGCGGTTTTGTCCTTGTCGGTCTGCCCGCAGTTGCCGACGCTTCTTCCGGCGGCGAGAAGCTGCTGAAGTTCAGGAAATGTAAACAGTGGTGCCCATTCTCCTCCGTCCACGCTCACCGGAGTTTTTTCTGTTACTTTGTAGGCAAAGATTTGCTCTTTTGTCATCGGACCCACAGTACGGCCTTCGATAGTGATGTAATATTCCATTGCTATGAAATGTTTATGAGTTATATGGCAAAAGTAAATATAAATATATTTTCACACAATGGTTGAGGGAATGAATTTTCTGGATAATGATGAACTGTGTGTTTCAAGAAGCCTGTGCGGACTGGATTTGTGTATGTCTTGGGTTTTGCTTAATTTTGTGACATATCAGCTAATACAGTCATAATTATGTATAAATCAATAGTTGTTATGGCGGCTGTCCTGATGGGATTCTGCCATAATATTCAGGCATCGTCTGTGATTCCCCGTCCGCTTACTGAAACTGCAGTTCCTTCCGGGGATTTTGTGCTTTCGCCGCGTACGGTGATTTCATATGACCGGTCGTTGCTGCCGCAGGCAGAATATCTGTGCGGCGTGTTTGCCGGTTCCACCGGATGGGATCTGTCGCTTCGGGAAGGACACAAGGGGCATATACGCCTTGTGGTCGATTCTGCTGCTGTGCCGTCGCCGGAGGGCTATACGCTTCAGGTCACGCCAAAGGCGGTGACTATTATCGGCCACGATGCGGCCGGTGTGTTTTACGGCATACAGACACTTTTGCAATATCTTCCTGCAGAAGTCTATGGTGACATACGCAGGCCCGGCATGCGGTGGTCCGTGCCGGCTGTTACTGTCGCCGATGCTCCGGCCCACCCGTGGCGCGGCATGATGCTTGATGCCGCAAGATATTATTATGACAAGGATTATGTCAAGAAATTCATTGACATGATGGCTATGTATAAGCTCAACAAACTGCAGTTCCATTTTATCGACGACTGCGGATGGCGTCTGGAGAGCAAGAAATATCCACGTCTGACCGAGGTCGGCGCATGGTCCGGCCAAGGAGCGCAGCGTAAAGGCGGATTCTATACACACGAGGATATACGGGAGATTGTGGAATATGCCGCGGTGCGAGGAGTGGAAATCATTCCTGAGATCGAGTTTCCCGCTCATATTCTCTCGGCTGTGGTGGCATATCCGTGGCTCAGTTGCACAGGCGTGCAGCATGAAGTGCCCGAGCAGCATTTTATCTCGCGCGATCTGTTGTGTGTAGGCAAGGAATCCTCGCTACGTTTCCTCCGAGATATTCTTGACGAGACAGTAGAGCTGTTTCCGTCGCGCTACATCAATATCGGAGGTGACGAAGCGGTGTACTCGCGTTGGGCAGAATGCCCCGATTGTCAGGCACTGATGCGGCGTGAGGGCCTGTCGAAGCCTTCTGATCTTCAGGGCTGGCTCACAGACAAAGTGGCCGGATGGATGAAGCAGCGGGGCCGTACGGTGGTTGGCTGGGAGGAAATCATAATGCGCGGAGAGGTGTCTACGCCTGTGGTGGCTCTGATATGGCACAATCCTCAGGACTCGGTGGTGGCCACATCGGCCGGTCATCAGGCAGTGCTGACTCCTGCATCGCATCTTTATTTCGATTTTCCGGAAAGTTCTGTGGCCGGCGAACCGCAGCATGCTACATGGATGCCGCCGGTATCTTTGCGTAAAGCCTATGAGATGCCTGTCAATGATTATTCAGACGGTAGCTTGGTGCTCGGAGTGCAAGGCTGTATCTGGAGCGATCAGTTCATACATGGCACCAGACTTCAGGATCTGCCGTTTCTGAATGAAAACAGGTCGGAACGTTATGTGGAATATTTCGTATTCCCGCGTCTGCTTGCCTTGTCGGAACTTGCATGGACCCCTTCATTGCAGCGTAGCTATGATGACTTTCGCTCACGTCTCGGATCGCATTTTCCCCGGCTTGATGCCAAGGGATGCAACTATCGTGTGCCGGAACCGGAGGTGTCCGAAGCCACAGGCGCGGATGGCCGTGTGACCTTCACTGTCACTCCCAATGTGGAGGGGGCCGATATACATTACACTGTCGACGGCACTTATCCCAATTTCAGGTCGGCGCATTATACAGGCCCTGTCACTGTGGATCACCGTTCGGATTTTATGGCCGTGAATGTGGTGGCTCCCGGACATCAGTCGTTGCCGTTCATGATTCAGCCGGACTATTCGGAGTATGCCGATCTGGGCACATATACGGTCTCATGGCGTCCGCTAATCGTCCAGACTTCTCCGGCGCCTTGGAAGTTTGAATGCACAGGCAAGATAACATCCAACGGCACCTGGCAGGTTTCATTTGTGAAGCAACGTGGGGAGCATGACCTGGTGCTGAAGGATATGCGACTGTTCAAGCGCGACGGGCAGATAGCCAGAGCCGAACAGAAATCTTCGTCGTCATTCATTCTGACTGTGGATGATTTTGAAGCCGGCACACCGTTCTTTATAGAGGTTACCGCACACGGTGACGGCGGAAATGATTCAGCCGGACTTGTATTTATTAAGAAACTTGACTGACACGATGATTATATCTAAGGTTCTTGATGTGGTGCTACTCGCCAGTTGGCGTTATCCGTCGGAGTGCTGGGTGGATTGGTCGTAGTTCAGATGTTCACGCTGATTGTCATAACCGGTCCGACAGGTTCGGGCAAGACCGATGTAGCGGTCTCTGTGGCCAAGGAGTTGGGATGCGACATCATATCCGCTGATTCTCGCCAGATTTATCGTGGAATACCGGTGATCACGGCTGCGCCGTCTCAAAGCCAGCTTGAAGCCGTCAGGCACCATTTTGTCGGGTGTCTTGATCTGAGTGAATATTATAGCGCCGCGTGTTTTGAATCGGACGTGCTGGCTCTTATCGGGCGTCTTAAGGCGCGTGGCGACCGCTATGCGGTGATGTGTGGCGGCTCCATGATGTATGTTGACGCAGTGGTGCGTGGCCTTGACGATTTGCCTGCCATATCCGATGATGTGCGTTGCGATGTGCTGGAACTCTATAATAACGGAGGTCTGGAGGCCCTGCGTGAGGAATTGCGGGTGTCTGATCCAGAGTATCTGGCAGTGGCTGATGTCAATAATCATCGCAGGTTGATTCATGCCGTGGAGATCATACGCCAGAGCGGATGCAAGTTTTCGTCGCTTAGATCGGGCGTTGTCCGCGAACGCTCGTTCCGTACGTTGAAATATGCTGTCGACATGCCGCGCGAAGAGCTTTTCGCGCGGATAAACTGGCGTGTCGAAGCCATGGTGGCGGCCGGTATGGAGGAGGAAGCTCGGTCTGTGTATCATCTGCGCGGGCTGAATTCCCTGAACACGGTGGGCTTCAAAGAGATGTTTGCATATTTTGACGGAGAAATGGACCGAGACACGGCCATTGCCCGTATGGCTAAAAATACTCGGGTATATGCGAAAAAACAGCTTACATGGCTTCGGCGCGATCAATCGGTAAGGTGGGTGACACATGCCAGTGATATTTTGCCGGCGGTAATGCGTGATCTGCATGAATGATCCTATAAAATCATGCCCGGAACACAGTTAAGGTGTTCCGGGCATATTTTTTCAGGTATCTTGTCATAGAGTCATATCCTCTAAGGCGATATAATGCTGGTAGGGATGGTCGCATCCCGGGCATGTCTTGGGCGGTTCAGTACCTGTTTCTTCATATCCACACACCAGACATCGCCATGTTACGGTTTTTTCGCGTTTCCAGAGTGTACCGTCCTGAATATGTTTCAGATATGCAAGAAAACGTTCACGGTGCCGTTGTTCGATTTCAGCGATGGCACTGAAATGAGAAGCTATTTCCTTGAATCCTTCCTCTTTCGCTACTTTTGCAGCTTCGGTGTAGAATTCCACTCCTTCATGCAGTTCTTCTTCGGCGGCTATGGTGAGATTTTCGGCCGTAGTGCCGATCACTCCGGCGTCTACAGGTGCGGTCACTTCTACAGATCCGCCTTCGAGGAACTCGAAGAATGTCTTTCCGTGGCGCAACTCATTGTCTGCCGTCTCAAGAAATATTTGCTTGACAGGGAAATATTTGTCTTTCTCGGCCTGTTTTGCGTAATATGTGTAACGCGTGTAGGCTGCGGATTCGGCCATGTAGGCCGCCACTAAATATTGTTCGGTGCGTGTGCCCTTGATGCTTTTCTTAGTCATGGTAGATATTGGTTTTGTTATTGTAATACGTTTTTCTGTCTGATACAATAACATTAACAATCCGGTACCTGATTATGTTCAGCGCGCCGGACGGTGGATCAGGCGGTTGAGAGTGCGGTCGAAAGCGACGTTGCGGTACACGAATACCTTCTGCAGCAGCAGGTTCCAGAATACCGAAGCGAGTAGCGATACCGATAGACGGGCCACGGTGAAGCGCAGGTTGCGGGCCACGCCCCATGAGTCGAGCACTGTGCTGGACTGAAACATATTGTTGAGCAGTTCAGTTCCGTAGGTATTGAGAAGAAGCGAACCGATCCATACCAGGGCATATTTCACCGCCACATTGGCCACCGGACATGATCCGGCACGGAAAGTCCACCGATAGTTCAGGGTGCAGTTGACCGCACCGCCGGTCACAGCACCTATTGCGGCTGAATATGATGCGTCAAGCCCTATCCAGGCAAAGGCGGCGAACGACATGCCGAAATCGGCCCATGCCGACAGTTGGCTCACTATCATCGCCTTGAGCAGCCATATACGTTTGATTATCCTGTGCTTGATCCCGGTAAAATCCATATAGATTATTTCAGAGCGCGTAGAGCGTATGTCCTTTCGCGTAGAAATGCTCCGAGTGTGGCGGGCGACTCTTTGTGGCGCGCCTGCTCCTCGACCGATATGGGATCGCCGACGCTCACATGTATCTCCTTGCCGTTTTTGCGAAACACTTCGGCCGGCAGCCGCAGTGACCTTGCAGGCCAGCAGGCATGGCCGAGAAAGTTGAACCACCAGCTGTTGCTGCCATGGAAGTATATGGGAATCACAGGCACGTTGGCCCTGTAGATGATCTGAAGCACGGAATCCTGCCACGGACGGTCCTCGAGTGTGCCGCGCCATGTGCTCTTGCTCATCGCACCGGCCGGGAAGAATCCTACAGGCTGGCCGTCTTTCAACTGCCGCAGGGCGGAGCGTATGCCGTTGACCGACACCGCACGTTTCGACGGATCTTTCTGCGCCCATGCGTCCACAGCTATGAAGTTGGGGCGCATTGCCGATATCTTGTTGAGAATCATGTTGACCATGACCTTATACTGTGGTCGGCGCGATGCTATCAGATGGATCAGGGTTATGCCGTCCAGAGCCCCGAACGGATGGTTGCTGACTGTGATGAATGCACCTTCGGGCAGATTGTCAAGCACCTGTTCGTTGTCGATTCGAAGTGTGTTGTGGAACTGCTCGAACAGCAGCCGTCTCACAAAGTCAGGGCCGGGGGTGTCGCAGCATGCCGAATGCACCGCATTGACCTTGTCGACAGACAGGAAATGCAGAAGCCAGTTCACAATCTTAGGGTGTCCGTCGAGTTTGGGCACCATAGCGCGTATGTCGTCGTAATTGAGTACGTCAGGCCTTATTTCTATATTATTGTCGGTCATTATTATTTGGCGGAAGGAGTTATATAATCAGTGTAACGGCTCATGAACCGTCTGATTGCGGGAATACGCATAAGTCCGTATTCGAACACTATGAATCCGAGCAGTGCGCAGCCTATGCCGCAGATCACGTCTATGATATAGTGATGAGATGTATAGACCGCTGTGAACCATATGCCGATGGTGATCACGGCCAGCGTGACGGTCCATCCGAGTCCCGCCCGTGATCGCACGGCATAAATGAACGCCACAAGTGTGTAAGCAGAATGGAGTGACGGCAGAGCGGCAAACACATTGGAGTTGCGCGCATACAAGGCGTCGAATATGCCCAGGCCTGTCATATTGTCAAAAGCGCCGAGACCGGCCACGGATCCCGGAGTACCGGGCACAGCTTCAAATCCGTGGAGCGCCACATACCATGGCGGTGCAGCCGGATGGATATAATAGAATGTGAATCCGATGAGGTTCACCAGCAGGAACACTACGGCAAAGTGCAGATAATCGTTCCTGCGGCCGGTAAAATATAGCCACAGCCCGAAAATAATGGGCACAGGCACCCAGCACAGATAGAATATTCCGCCCATGAAGTCCATCAGGCGGCATGTGTGTGCCGAGAAAAATTCGTTAGGAGTGAGTCCGTCTATGCCGAACAATGATTTTTCAGCTGCATACAGTCCGGCGACGTCCACAGGATTGACCTCATAGTTGGGCACGATGTTCATCCAGTCATACGATATGCCGAACAGTGCGAACGGCATCAGAGCCACTACCAGCCGCCGAGTGGTCCCTGTGGCGAAAAACAGTGCCGCGATGAACACGGCCATGACCGGATGCTCGGGTCTGAACCCTATGAACAGAGCCGTTACCGACAACCAGAGAATGAGACCTGCGATACACGTCAGCGTCTCTTTTTTTGATGGAAAACGCATTTGTTGTGACGCCGTTATTTTCCTGATGATGTCAACTGACGCCGGCAGTGGGCCAGACGGGCAAATGCTGTGAGGTTGGCGAATACGGCTATCACGGACATGGCTGCGATGAGTATCACGTTCGGGTCGAATGAATCTCCGGGTTCCTGCATGGAGCCGGCCAGACCGGCAGCCAGAGCGCCGAGCGCCGTGACAACCACGCGCTCCGGCCGTTGCATGAAGCCGATTTTGCATTCTATGTCAAGACCTTCGGCCCGGGCTCTCACGTAGCTGACCATGATGCTGCCCACCAAGGCCACAAAAGTGATCAGTGCTCCCGTCAGGTCTCCGGATTCAAGCAGATAGAAAGCGATGCCGCCTAATGTGAGCAGTTCGCAATAACGGTCAAGTACGGAGTCGTACATTGCTCCGAATGTCGACGACATTCCTCCGAGTCTTGCTACTTGTCCGTCAAGCATATCGAAAAGCGAGAACCCTATGATCAGTGCTCCGCCAAGCGTCAGCATCCAGTAGTTGCCGGCGGCGGCCGTCGGATCCGTGTTTTCCTGCATGCCGGCAGCCACAAACACCACCGCGGCAGCCAGATTTCCGAGAAAACCTATGGTTGTGACCATATTTGGCGTCACGCCTATTTTTATAAGCATTCTGACAAAAGGGTTGATCACGGCATAAATGCCGAGTTGAAGTGAATCGCGTCCGGATTTAGCTGTTCGTTTTATATCCATGGTCGGATTTATCTGTAGTGAAACGGTTAAACAAATTTATTATAAGCCCGTCGAAACGGGGATGAGATCTGTACACGAATATGCGCTGAAGCAAGAAATTCCAGAACCACGATACCAGCAGCGATACGGTGAGTCTGGCGGCAGCATAGTATCCGTCGGGCCTGAAGCCGATCGACTCAAGCCACGTCCACTGCTCCAGAAGCCAGTAAAGTCCCTGCGTGCCGAATGCATTGAGCGACAGGGAGCCGCACCAGACCATGGCATATTTGACCACCACGGCTTTCAGCGGACAGTCCTGCGCATGGAAGGTGAAGCGGTAGTTGATCAAACAGTTCACCACACCACCGGCCACTGCGCCTATGGCCGTGGCCAGCCATGGCTCGAGCCCGATCCAGGCGAACAGCATGAATCCAAGTCCGAGATCCACCCACGATGCCGCTTGCGAGGATGCGATGGAACGGATGAATGTAAACACCACCGAATCGCTGTGCAACACTTTGGTTGCTATGGTTTTGGTAATGCTCACGGTCAGATGATATAGAGATTGAGGATAAGAATTATGGCAGCGCTGTAGATGCCGGAGAGAATATCGTCAGCCATCATGCCATAGCCTTTAGGCAGGCGCTCCATCGCTCTGATGCCTAATGGCTTGTATATGTCGAAGAAGCGAAACAGTGCCAATGCCAGCAAGATTTCCCACCAGGGGCATAAGCCTGTCACGGGAAGCATGGCAATCCATTGGCCCACGGTCTCGTCAACGCAAGCTATCACAGGGTCAGGACCCCAGTATTTCTCGCTCACTGAGCTGGCCCATGTGCCGGCTATGGTCAGGATTGCTACGGCTGCGGCTGTAATCGCCACTGTTGCAGCAGGCGATACCCAGATATAGAGAGGAAGCCACAGGATAATTCCGAAAATGGCACCCCATGTGCCCGGAGCCACAGGCAGATAGCCGAAGCCGCATGACGTGGCGATCAGTCTGGGCAACAATGGAAATTCCTTGTCGCGTGAATGGTCTATGGGACGATGCTTGTGCGGAGCTTTCATTTTGTGCTGAATTTTTTCTTGATTTTTGCCAGTATGAATTTGGCTATGGCTTTTGTGGCGTCAGCTCTGAATGGAGAGAAGCTGGGCCAGTCGTTGAAATTGATTATAGTGAAATTGCCGTCGGGAGTCACTATGCAGTCTCCGCCGTAGATGTCCACTCCGACTATCCGGGCAGCTTTGTCGGCGGCCTTGTTCAAGGCTTCGTGGTCAAATTCGTATGCAGGCTGTGCCGCTATCCTGTCATCAGGATCCAGCGGGTAGTGGTATCTGAAAAACGTGGTGCCGCCCACTCCGTAGAATTTTACCAGATTTCCTTCTATGTGTCGTTCAACCACAGCAGTGCGTATGCCGCGCAGAAAATATTCCTGAAGGACCTCTTGGGCCATGGTGGCGTTGCGTGCGAATGTGATGTCCTCTTTGTGCATTGAATGGAAATCGGCTCGTTTCACCCAGCATTGGTTCATGCCCATGTCGGCCAGTCGGTCGGTGACGCTGCGGTCTGTGTCGATGGTCACGGAGTCGACGTATGGTATACCGCCCTGTATCAGCCGCGGCGCCATGCGGCCTCTTTTGCAGTTCTCAGTCCCGTAAGCGGAATTGATCACAAGGGCACCGGAGTCCTCCATCTGCTGGAGCATGGCTATGGAGCGTCGCTCTCTGCACATGTTTATGATGATTTTTTCCGAGACTTTTCCGTCCATCAGTTCCGCTTCGCTGTAGATTGTCACCGGACAGCCGCGTTTGCGCAACGACGCGCACACGCTGGTAAGTATGGCCGCATCGCTGCCTATATGATTCGGTGAATATGACGGCGATCGCAGGATTCCGGCTATGGAAAAGTCTGACATTCGGCAGATGGCGTGGTGGTGACTGACTCTGTCTTATCCGAGGTTGAGGACCACGTTGTCGCGGCCACGTTCGACGTAGAGCTTCTTCAACGGATTTTTGAACGCTTCCTCATGGCTTATCCTGCATCTGAACGCGTCGATAGCCATGTAGATGGCGTGGCGCATGGATTGGGGATCGGCTATGCCTTTGCCCGCGATGTCATAGGCTGTCCCGTGGTCGGGTGCGGTGCGCACATACGGCAGTCCGGCGGTGAAGTTAACGCCCTGTCCCATGCTCAGAGCCTTGAAGGGAGCAAGTCCCTGATCGTGATACATGGCGAGCACGCCGTCAAAACGGTTGAAATGTCCGGCACCGAAAAATCCGTCGGCTGGATAAGGACCGAAAACCTGGATGTTTCTGGTTCGCGCGTCGGCGATGGCCGGCTTTATTATTTCGGTTTCTTCAGTGCCGATCAGGCCTTCGTCGCCGCAGTGGGGATTAAGGGCCAGCACTGCTATGCGGGGATGGTGTACGCCGAAATCTCGTTTGAGCGAATCCGAGAACGCTTCTATCTTCTCGGTAATAAGTCCGGTTGACAGCGCCTGAGGCACTTTGGACAACGGAAGATGGGTGGTGCACAGCGCCACCTTCATGTTCTCCGAGCAAAGGATCATTAGGGCCTTGTGCTCGCCATCGCCAAGCGATGATTCCAGATACTCCGTATGGCCTGGAAAATGGAATGTGGCGCTCTGTATATTGCTCTTGTTGATCGGGGCGGTGACAAGTACGTCGATCTGTCCGTTCTGCAGGTCGCTGACGGCGTGTTCCAGAGCGGCGAATGCTCCCTGCCCGGCGGTTTCCGTGGAGGTGCCTGGCTCTATTCTCGTATCTTCGGCCACCACGTTTATGAGGTTCACGACACCGTCTTTGGCTTCGGCTGCCTTTTCTACTGTGTTGATGGGCGTCTGTGGCAGATTCATCCCTCTGCGATAGTATCCGGCGATTTTTCCGGATCCGTACAGAACCGGTGTGCACAGGTCTGTCATCATCGGATCCTCCAGTGCTTTTATGATCACCTCATATCCGATGCCGTTGAGGTCGCCGTGGGTGATTCCCACTTTTATCTTAGGGGTTTTATGTTCGCTCATGTGATATTGCAGTTTATTTCCAAACTGCAAATATACGCAATATTTTTGTCATTTACGGCAGGTAGCGCGCTTTTGGTCAGTTTTATGGGCTAATATGCGAACAATGGAGGGCATCATGCCGTTTTGAAGAATAACACACATATACCTGTTTAACTGTATCATATTTGAATATGAAAAAAATCTCTGCTCTATCTATGGCGGTCGTTGTCGGCATGGCGTCTTCCGCTTTTTCTGTCTTTGCACAGAATGAGACCTATGAGCCGCGTTATGATATTCCGGCGTTTATTTATGGTCCGGTGTCGGGCATGGACGAGACGCTGGTCTCCGGTGTTCCGGTCAATATAGCGTCCGGTGTCGGGTGTGCGGAAGGTATGCCTTTGATCTGCTGTTGCCGGAACTTTTAAGAAAAAGCAGGCGGCGCCCATGTCTGAGTGACATGAGCGCCGCGCTTGGTTTTCAGTATACTTGTAGAAGATACGTTTTATTCGGCAGATGCCGCGTCGGGATCAACGCCCCATTGCTGACGGGCGAGACGGCGGTAGTTGTTGTAACGCCACTGTGCGTTAGCCTTGGCGGCTTCAAACAGTTCGGCGGCCTGGTCGGGGAACGACTTCAGGACAGATGCGAAGCGCACTTCGCCTTTGAGGAACTCGTCGAACTTGTCCCACTGGGGTTCCTTGCTGTCGAGCGTGAACGGATTCTTGCCTTCAGCTTCCAGCGCGGGGTTGTAGCGCCACAGGTGCCAGTAGCCGCATTCCACAGCTTTGGCTTCTTCCTGCTGGCTCTTGCCCATGCCTGCTTTCAGTCCGTGGTTGATACAGGGAGCGTATGCGATGATCAGCGAAGGACCGTCGTAGGCTTCTGCTTCGCGGATGGCTTTCAGTGTCTGTGCGTTGTCGGCACCCATGGCGATCTGGGCCACATATACGTAGCCGTAGGTGGAAGCGATCAGACCAAGGTCTTTCTTGCGCACACGCTTGCCGGCTGCGGCAAATTTTGCGATCGCACCTACGGGTGTGGCTTTTGATGCCTGGCCGCCGGTGTTGGAGTAAACCTCGGTGTCGACCACGATCACGTTCACGTCCTTGCCTGATGCGAGCACATGGTCAAGACCGCCGAAGCCTATGTCGTAGGCGGCGCCGTCGCCGGCAATGATCCAGTGCGCGCGTTTCACCAGATAGCCTTTGAGCTCGGTGAGTTCGCGGCAGATATCGCAGCTGCATTTCTCGATCATGGGGATGATCTTGTCAGCTACCTCGCGGCTCTTGTCGCCGTCGTTTTTCACTTCAAGCCATTCGGAGAAGAGGGCTTTCAGCTCGTCTGAGCAGCAGCTGCATGTCAGACCTTTTTCTACGAGAGCTGTGACGCGTTCGCGCATCTTTTCGTTGGCAATGTTCATGCCGAGACCGAATTCCGCGAAATCCTCAAACAGCGAGTTGCCCCATGCCGGGCCTTGGCCCTTGGCGTTGGTGGTGTAGGGGGTAGAGGGTACGGAACCGGAGTAGATCGACGAGCAGCCGGTGGCGTTGGCCACCATTTCGCGTGTGCCGTAGAGCTGTGAGATGAGTTTCACGTAGGGAGTCTCGCCACAGCCGGAGCATGCACCGGAGAATTCGAAGTAGGGAGTTGCGAACTGCGAGTTCTTCGGGTTGAGCTTGATGTCTACGAGGTCCTGCTTGGATGCCACGTGGTTTACGCAGTATTCCCATTCTGCCTGCAGGGGCATCTGGGTTTCCAGAGGTTTCATTTCCAGAGCCTTCGCGCCTTTCTTGCCGGGACATACGTCAACGCAGTTGCCGCAGCCGAGACAGTCGAGCACGTCGACGGACTGGATGAAGCGCATGCCGGTGAATGTTTTGCCGATGGCGGCGATGGTGCGGTCTTCGCCGAAAGGTGCGGCTGCCATCTCTTCTGCGGTGAGCACGAACGGGCGGATTGAAGCGTGGGGGCAGACAAACGCGCACTTGTTGCACTGTATGCAGTTCTCGGGGTTCCATTCGGGCACGTAGGCCGCTACACCGCGTTTTTCATATTTTGCGGTGCCCTGTTCCCAGAAGCCGTCGGGACGGTCGATGAAGTCGCTTACTTTGAGCAGGTCGCCGTCCTGTGCGTTGATCGGACGCACCACGCGGTTGATGAATTCGGGATCGTTGTTTGCGGGATTCTCGTCATCGGGAAGGTTGGCCCATGATGCGTCCACAGGCAGTTGCTTGTATTCGCCACCACGGTCCACTGCGGCGTAGTTCTTGTCCACAACGTCCTGTCCTTTCTTGCCGTAGGACTTGACGATGAATTTCTTCATCTGCTCGATGGCGAGGTCCACGGGGATCACTTCTGTGATGCGGAAGAATGCGCTCTGGAGGATGGTGTTGGTGCGGTTGCCCAGTCCGATCTCGCGTGCGATCTTGGTTGCGTTGATGTAGTAGACGGTGATGTTGTGCTGAGCGAAGTAACGCTTCACCTTGTTTGGCAGGTTTGCGGCCAGCTCATCGCCCTCCCAGATGGTGTTGAGAAGGAAGGTGCCGCCGTCGCGCAGACCGCGTGTCACGTCATACATGTGCAGGTAGGCCTGTACGTGGCATGCCACGAAGTTTGGTGTTGTCACCAGATATGTGGAGCGGATGGGCGCGTCGCCGAAGCGGAGGTGCGAACATGTGAAACCGCCGGATTTCTTGGAGTCGTAGGCGAAATAAGCCTGACAGTATTTGTTGGTGTTGTCACCGATGATCTTGACGGAGTTCTTGTTGGCTCCGACAGTGCCGTCGGCTCCGAGACCGAAGAATTTGGCTTCGTATGTGCTCTTGTGGCCGAGGGCAAGTTCTTCCTTGGGGGGCAGCGAGGTGAAAGTCACGTCGTCGATGATGCCCACGGTGAAGTGGTCCTTGGGCTGGGGAAGGGCCAGATTCTCGAACACTGAGATGATCATGGCGGGAGTGGTGTCCTTGGACGCAAGGGCATAGCGGCCGCCTACGATTTCAGGAGCGTCGGCCTGTCCGTAGAAGCAGTCCTTCACGTCGAGCAGCAGAGGTTCGCCGTTTGCACCGGGTTCCTTGGTGCGGTCCATTACGGCGATGCGCTTGGCTGTCTTGGGCACTGCGGCGAGGAAATGCTTTGCGGAGAACGGACGGTAGAGATGTACTTCCACGATTCCGACTTTTTCGCCCTGGGCCATCAGGTGGTCTATGGCTTCTTCCGCAGCCTGGCATACGGAGCCCATGGCGATGATCACACGGTCAGCGTCGGGTGCGCCGTAATAGTTGAACAGGCCGTACTTGCGTCCGGTGAGTTCTGAAATCTTGTTCATGTATTCTTCCACGATCTCAGGCACTGCTGCATATGTGGAGTTGCATGCTTCGCGGTGCTGGAAGAACACGTCGCCGTTTTCGGCCATGCCGCGTGCCACGGGGGCTTCGGGAGTCAGGCCGCGGCTGCGGAACTTGGCCAGAGCCTCGCGGTCGAGCATGTGTGCGAGGTCGTCCTGCTCGATCATTTCGATTTTCTGTATCTCGTGCGAGGTGCGGAATCCGTCAAAGAAATTGACGAAAGGAATCGATGACTTTATGGCCGACAGATGAGCCACGCCGCTCAGGTCCATGACTTCCTGTACGGAGCCTTCGGCCAGCATGGCAAAGCCTGTCTGACGCACCGACATCACGTCCTGATGGTCGCCGAAGATGCTCAGTGCATGGCTGGCGATGGTGCGCGCGCTTACATGGAAAACGCTCGGCAGCATTTCGCCGGCGATCTTATACATGTTGGGGATCATCAGGAGCAGACCCTGTGATGCTGTGAACGTATTGGTGAGCACGCCGTTCATCAGAGAGCCGTGTACGGCACCTGCGGCGCCGCCTTCACTCTGCATTTCCTGAACGAGAACGGTTTCGCCGAATATGTTTTTGCGTCCGGCAGCTGACCATTCGTCAACGTACTCTGCCATTGTCGATGAGGGAGTGATGGGATATATGGCTGCCACTTCGGAGAACATATATGCTATGTGGGCGGCTGCCTGGTTGCCATCACAAGTCAAGAATTTTTTTTCTTTACTCATAGGTATGGGATGGGTTATGGATTAAATTAATAACCTTGGTTGAAAGTTTCGTTTTCATAGGGTTTTAACCGCGCAAATTTAGCGAAAATAATTCAAACGCTCAAAAAAAAGTAAATATGCCCTGATTATTTGGAAATCTTGGATATTAGGGGTAAATTTGCCATGTGTGTATCAACTGAATTTAATACTGTTGAATCTATGGCAATCAAAGCCCGGAAAACCTCCGGATCCAAACTGAAACTGATTAAGAACGATCCTTGGCTCGCGCCTTTTGCCGGAGCTATCGAAGGTCGTCATCATGATGCCGTGGCAAAGGAAGCGGAACTGACTTCCGGTTGCGGCTCGCTTACGGATTTTGCCAATGCTCACCGTTATTTCGGTCTGCATCGGCTTGACGATGGTTCGTGGGTGTTTCGGGAATGGGCGCCTAATGCCGTAGAGATTGTGCTGGTGGGTGATTTTTCCCGATGGGAGCGGCGCACAGAGTATGCCTTGCGCCCGATAGGCGGCGGCGTATGGGAAGGCCGTTTCCCGGCCGATGCGATGTCTCACGGTCAGTTCTACAAAATGCACGTGAGCTGGGCTGGCGGCTCCGGGGAGCGCATACCGGCATATGCCGTCCGGGTTGTTCAGGCCGAAAATTCTCCGATTTTTTCCGCTCAGGTCTGGGCGCCGGAAAAACCGTATAAATGGAAGCGTAAGAGATTTGTGCCTAAAACGGACCCTCTTCTGATCTACGAATGCCATATAGGCATGGCGCAGGACAAGGAAGGCGTAGGCACATACACGGAATTCAAGGACAAGATTCTGCCGCGTATCGCCCGCGACGGCTATAACTGCATTCAGATCATGGCCATACAGGAGCATCCCTATTACGGGTCTTTCGGCTATCATGTGAGCAGCTTTTTTGCCGCATCGTCTAAATTCGGCACTCCGGAGGAGTTGAAAGCGCTTATCGACGAGGCACACCGGCTCGGCATCGCCGTGATCATGGACATTGTCCATTCTCATGCCGTGAAGAACGAAGTGGAGGGTCTTGGCCGTCTTGACGGTTCCCCGGATCTTTATTTCTACGGCGATGGCCGGCGTGAACATCCGGCTTGGGATTCGCTGTGTTTTGACTACGGCAAGAACGAGGTGCTCCATTTTCTTCTGTCTAATTGCAAATACTGGCTGGAGGAATACCGTTTTGACGGTTTCCGTTTTGACGGCGTGACCTCGATGCTCTATTATAATCATGGCCTTGGTCAGGCGTTCGGAAGCTACGAAGACTATTACAACGGCAGTCAGGACATAAATGCCATTACATATCTGACCCTTGCCAACAAGCTGATCCACGAGTTCAAGCCCAGAGCTATCACCATAGCCGAGGAGATGAGCGGTATGCCGGGGCTGGCTGTGCCGTTCAGGCACGGCGGCATCGGTTTTGACTATCGCATGGCCATGGGCATACCTGATTACTGGATAAGGATGCTTAAAGAGAAAAAAGACGAGGACTGGCACCCTACGTCTATATTCTGGGAACTTACCAACCGTAGGGCGGATGAAAAGACCATTTCATACGTCGAGAGCCACGATCAGGCGCTGGTGGGCGACAAGACGGTGATTTTCCGTCTGATGGACGCGGCCATGTACTGGCACATGAGCCGTGACGACCAGGATGCCACCGTGGCCCGCGGAATGGCGCTCCACAAGATGATACGTCTGGTCACTCTGGCCACTGTCAATGGCGGATATCTTAACTTCATGGGCAATGAATGGGGGCATCCGGAATGGATTGATTTCCCACGTGAAGGTAACGGATGGAGCTATAAATACGCTCGCCGCCAGTGGGAGCTGGTTGATTCCGATTATCTGAAATATTTCATGCTCAATAATTTTGACAATGCAATGGTGCATCTTGTCAGTGCAGTGAAGGATTTTCAGGCATTGCCAGTGGAGAAACTCTGGGAAAAGGACGATGACCAGGTGCTCGCCTTTATGCGTGGCGACCTGGTGTTTGTGTTCAACTTCAGTCCGGTCAAGGCATTCAGCGATTACGGAGTCCTGGCGCCGCCCGGAGAATATGCCGGAGTGTTGTCGTCGGACAATCCGGAGTTCGGAGGTTATGGCAATATTGACGAGACAACCGTCCATCTGACGCAATATGATGCGTTGTATGCGCCGGTGGGACGCGAATGGCTGAGACTTTATCTGCCACCTCGCACCGCCATGGTCCTCAGGAAAAAATAATGTATTAAGATATTCTGGTATCCATCCGGGGTAGCTTTGGTGACAGCCAAGGCTGCTCTGGATGCTATTTTATGACACAATTTCACGTATATACTCACTCTTTGTGCTGGATTTTTGTTAATTTTGCAGCTTATTGTTTAATTTTTAATCATATTTCTAAGCTAATGAAGATTTTTACGCTGCTTATGTCAGGTCTGTGTGTAGCCGCAGGTGGTGCTGCACAGGCTTCTTCCGTTAAGCATTTTACCCCTACAGCTATGCACCATGACTCTGCCAAGACTGTGGGAAAATCTGGTAAACAGGTCAAAAAGTCCGTTATGATGCGTGCTGAAGATGCCGGCGAGGCCATCTGGTGTCCGGTCACCCAGAAAATAAGTTCATGGGAAAGAAACGGCTGGACTTTGGATCAGGTATATACCACCTCTTACACTTCTGCCGGACAACCGGCTGTGGACCTGATTACAGAAGGCAAAAGTGTGATTCGTGAAACCAATACGTACGACGTCAATGGCATGCTGTCCAAGAAGTTGTCTGAGGTCAGCGAGAACGGCGGCGTTGATTTTGTCAACAGCAGACTGCAGGAACGCATCTATGATGAAGTGCTTACCAGCGTGATCGTCGATCACAAGGATTTTTTGTGGATCGGCAGCCAGTGGGAAGTCAGTGGCAATAATTACATCCGCAAGATCACGCGTGATGCTGACGGAAACATTACCGACGTGGAGATCGCTCCGATGTTTCTTGGTGAATATGACCCTACTCAGCGTCTGCATATAGTATATGGTGCCGACGGAAAGGCCGAGACTCTCACCCAGAGCATGCTCGAGTATGACTATTCTTCGAAAGAATATGTCTGGGCCGTGTCTCATACCATATCGGATATTGTCTGGGAACGTACGAACGGTCAGATTGTAGATATCGCCGATATTTATTCGGCCGACAATCGCATACTGTCAGCAAAAATGGTGTCCAAGACCGACGATGTCGATATAAAGGCTGAATATGACGACAGCCAGCGCTCATACGCGGTGACCATGACAGGTACTGTGCAGAACTATGAGGGAACTACATGGGTGCAGGAATTTACGGATATTGACGATAACGGAAGCCATAAGTTTGTCGAAACTTTCATTATGGAGGAAGACGGCGAGCAGATCATGGAACGCTACACTGATATGGCGATTTATGATTCCTACGGCTATGCAACGCTGATGGAGACTGTGTTTACCGACGGAGAGGTCGAAGAAGTGATGGCCCGTGAAATCGGAGAAATCACCTATGATGAGACTTACGGCTATCCGCTGGTGCTCATTACCAAAGGTATGGAATTTGATGAGGATACCGACGAGCCGTATATGGCCAATCTCATGAAGATTGAATTCTCGGATTATGTCGACGCGCTTGCCGGCATCGAGGATATAGTAGCCGACGGTATTGCATCCGAGCCTGAGTATTTCAACATACAGGGCGTGCGCGTTCCGCAGCATTCTCTGACTCCCGGCATCTATGTCCGTCGGGCAGGGTCGGAGACCGTGAAAGTCGTTATACGATAACCATAGCAAAGTTATATAGATGATACAAACCCGTCGGATGGTCCGTAAGACCGTCCGACGGGTTTGTCATTTATGAGCGATGATGATGTGGTCAGGGCTTGGATATGCCTTCTTTTGTGGCGCGCTCTTCCATGCGCTTGATGCGAGAATCAAGATCGGGATGAGTGGAGAAGAGCTGATTCAACTTGCTTTCTTTCTTGGCTCCGGCTTCTTCCTGCATCTGTTTGAGCTTTTGGAATGAAAGAGCCATGGCCCACGGATTTTTGCCGGCACGCTGCAGGAATTCATACCCGTAGTCATCGGCGGCGCGTTCCTGCTTCTGTGAATAATTGGCGTTGATGAGCGCTTCACCAAGGTCTCCGAGCTGTGATTCGGAGAGTTGCGCCACTTTGCCGCCGTTGGCTGCCAGCCCGTCTTTCAGTGCCGATGTGAGCAAGGCGGTGCGGAAAGATTTTTTTGAGTCTTTGTGGGCCACATGTCCCACTTCGTGGCCGATCACTCCGAGCAGTTCCTCGTCTGACATGATGTCCATCAACGACGAGAACACGCGGATGCTGCCGTCGGCACATGCGAAAGCGTTGACGTCGATCACGTCGTAGACTTTGAAGTTAAGCGGCATGCCTTCGACGTCGGTCAGTCCTTCCGTTAGTTTGGCCAGACGGATTGCGTATGGGTTGTCGGCCGGGCAGACGGGGTTGTTTTTATCCATCCAGTCGATGTACTCTTTCACATAAGCTACCATCTGATCGTCGGTCAGAGTGGCTGCCTGTGCGGCCTTGGTGAGGCTGCCGGCCGCTTTTTTGAGATTGAACTGTGCGCTTGCATCTGTGGCTCCTGCGATAAGTCCAAGGGCAAGAATGCCGGTTTTGATGAATTTATTCATAACTTTGTGTTAAGGTTAGATAAAAATAAAATATGACAGGAAAAAATAATGATAAGATCAGATATGTAGCAGTGGGTGGTGCCGTGGCTGTCGTGCTGTTGTCGGTAGGAGCCGGTATGGCATTCTTTTTCCGCACGTTGGTTATCTGGTGGATTCCCGTGGCTGTCGCGGCGGCTATTGCTGTGGCGTCTGCTCCGGCATTGTCGGCCCGCTGGGGCTGGCTCACCGGCCACGGCGGACGTCTGTTCAATTTCCTGTGTCATGTCGTCATCACATCGTCGGTATTGTATGGGGCGATATTGGCTGCCAACTATGTCTTTGCCGATGAATCCACCGTACATGAGGAAATTGCTGTAGTCCGTTCGAAATATTCCAAAAAGCACACACGCTACAGGCGTGGAGCGCGCGGACGCCAGCTGCCGGCCGGCGAGTACAGCACATGGCATATTCTGGTGGAGTTTGACAACGGAAAGGATAAGGAGATCTCGATGCCGTTAGACAAATACAATAAGATCAAGGTGGGATCCCGTCGCCGTTTCACTATGGCCATGGGGCTGTTTGGAATGCCGGTTATCAGATAGCGGCCACTCGGCTTTATGCGTCGTCATACCGTCGGTCCCAGTCTTTCCACACAGGTTCGTAACCGAGTGCCGCTATTTCGGCGGCTACCTGCATCGGAGTGCGTGAGTCGCTGACCTCAAACTGCTCGAGGGCTTCAGGTGTCGACACGTATCCTCCCGGTTCCGTCTTGCTGCCGGCACTCATCGACGTCACGCCGAGTTGCATCATGTTGGCGCGGAAGGCGGGATTCTCTCGTGTGGAGTAAGAAATGTCGACATCGTGGTCGAATATGCGGAACGCAAACGTGAGCTGTGCCAGTTCCTTGTCGGTCATCACCACTTTTGGCTGATAGCCGCCTTCGGCCGGACACATACGCGGGAAGTTGATGCTGAACCGTGTGCGCCAGTACTGCTTGCGGAGGTAGCGGAGATGACGGGCCATCATCGTCACGTCGGTGCGCCAGTCTTCCAGCCCGATGAGCACTCCCATGCCGATTTTATGCAGTCCGGCGGCGCCCATGCGGTCAAATCCGTTGACGCGCCACTCGAATATGGACTTCATGCCGCGTGGATGATAGTCTTTGTAACGCTCTTCGTGATAGGTTTCCTGAAAGCACACTACGCCGTTCAGTCCGCTGCGGACCAGACGCTCGTAGTCGCGCTGTTTCATAGGCATCACTTCAATGGAGAGATTGTGGAAGTACGGGCGTGCTGTCTGCAACACCTTCTCGAGATATTCCGGACCGTTGAGCGAGGGAAATTCTCCCGACACGATCAGAAGGTTCTCAAACGGGCCCAGCCGACGTATGGCCTCGCACTCGGCCCTCACCTGGTCAAGGGAGAGGGTGACGCGCTGGAGCGGGTTGTGATGGTTGAAGCCGCAATAGACACAATGGTTGGTGCATGCGTTGCTCACATACAGGGGGATGTACATGGAGATGGTCTTTCCGAAGCGTTCGCGGGTGATGCGGCGGCTCATCCGGGCCATCTGTTCGAGATACGGCACTGCCGCCGGTGAGATCAGGGCCATGAAATCATCGACGGTCAGATGTCCTTCGTGCGAGAGGGCCGTCTCCACATCGCGGGCCGTTTTGCCAGCGATGGAGGTTGTGGTGGCGTCCCAGTCGTATTTTTTCAGTTCGTCATAAAACATGGCGTGTTTACGGATAGTCTGAAGTAGGTACGGGTGTTATTTGGCGCAGTCGTCCATCACTGATTTCGATATGCGCATGGCGCAGAAGTTCGGACCGCACATGGTGCAGAAATGGTCGTCGTCCTTGTGGCTTTCGACGTAGTACTGGCGTGCGCGGGCAGGATCCAGCGACAGGTTGAACTGGTCTTTCCATCTGAACTCGAAGCGCGCGCGGCTCATGGCGTCATCGCGCACTTGTGCGCCCGGATGGCCTTTGGCTATGTCGGCCGCGTGTGCGGCGATCTTGTATGTGATCACGCCGTTGCGCACATCTTCCAGATTCGGCAGGGCCAGGTGCTCCTTCGGGGTCACATAGCATATCATAGCCGTGCCGAGCCATGCGATCTGTGCCGCGCCGATGGCTGAAGTGATGTGGTCGTAGCCGGGAGCGATGTCGGTGGTCAGAGGGCCGAGAGTATAGAACGGCGCTTCGTGGCATTTCTTGATCTGTCGGTCCATATTTTCCTTGATCTTGTGCATGGGCACGTGGCCGGGGCCCTCGATGAGCACCTGCACATTGTGGCGCCATGCGATTTCGGTGAGTTCGCCGAGCACGTCGAGTTCGAGGAACTGCGAGCGGTCGTTGGCGTCGTGTATGGAGCCGGGGCGCAGTCCGTCGCCGAGCGACACGGCCACGTCATACCGGGCCAGAATCTCGCATATCTCCTCGAAATGGGTATAGAGGAAATTCTCTTCGTTGTGGATCACGGCCCACCGGGTCATGATGGATCCTCCGCGGCTCACAATGCCGGTGAGGCGTTCGGCGATCATGTCGGCGTGCGCGCGTAGCGCTCCGGCATGGATCGTGAAATAGTCCACGCCCTGCTCGGCCTGTTCGATCAGTGTGTCGCGGTAGATTTCCCATGTCAGATCTTCCACACGCCCGTCCACTTTCTCCAGAGCCTGATATACGGGCACTGTGCCCATCGGCACCGGACAGTTGCGTATGATCCACTCTCGGGTCTCGTGGATATTGTCGCCGGTCGAGAGGTCCATAAGCGTGTCGCCGCCCCAGTAGCAGCTCCACACGGCCTTGTTGACCTCTTCCTCTATTCCTGAGGACAGGGCCGAGTTGCCTATATTGGTGTTCAGTTTCACGAGAAAATTGCGGCCGATGATCATAGGCTCGGCTTCAGGATGGTTTGGATTGGCCGGGATCACCGCGCGGCCGGCGGCTACTTCCTGGCGCACAAATTCCGGAGTGATATGTGAGGATATGCCGAGAGCGGCGGCGTTCGTATTTTCCCTTATGGCCACGTATTCCATCTCGGGCGTGATCACGCCTTTGCGGGCCAATGCCATCTGGGTGATGCCGGCGCCCTGTTTTGCCCGCAGCGGTTTGTGGTGGGTGGCAAAGCGGATGCTGTCCAGCTCTTTCATTGCCAGACGTTTCCGACCGTATTCCGACGTGATCTCATCTAATTGCTCCAGATCATCGCGCTGTGCTGTCCACTGTTCGCGTATGCGGGGTATGCCGCGGTTTATATCCACTTCCACGTCCGGATCGGTGAATACGCCTGATGTGTCGTAAACGTAGACGGGAGCGTTTTCTCTGATATGCTTTTCGCCGCTTTCCGGGTCGATGGTCACGGTGGGGGTAAGATTCACACGGCGCATGCCCACACGCAGATCGGGGAAAATCTCTCCCGGCAGATAAACTTTTTCTGAGCCGGGATATGTCCGGCAGTCAATATTTTCTATTTTCATAATCGATTTTCAATTTGTGGTTTAGTCAAGAAACGCTGTCAGCGGGGAGCTGGCTTCGGCGCAGTCGCTCTGTGAGCCGAGTCCGGCCACACGTGCGCGTCTTCCGGCTTCTGTGGCCAGACGGAAGGCCACGGCCATCTCCACCGGATCGCCGGCCACCGCTATGGCCGTGTTCACCAGCACCGCGTCCGCTCCCATCTCCATGGCTTCCGCCGCATGCGAGGGGGCGCCTATGCCGGCATCGACCACCACGGGCACCCTGCTCTCATCAATGATGATCTGAAGCATCTCGCGGGTCTTAAGTCCTTTGTTGGTGCCGATAGGTGCGCCTAACGGCATCACTGCCGCCGTGCCGGCTTCCTCGAGACGCTTGCACAGCACAGGATCCGCCTGCACGTAAGGGAGGACTATGAAGCCCATTTTTACCAGCTTTTCGGCGGCACGCAGTGTCTCGATCGGGTCTGGCAAGAGATATTTGGGGTCGGGATGGATTTCCAGTTTGATGAAATCGGTGCCGTAGATCATGCGGGCAGCTGTGGCGGCGGTCACGGCTTCTTCGGCCGTGCGTGCGCCTGAGGTGTTGGGCAGAAACTGCACGTGGTCGCGGTTGATATGCGCCAGCATGTCGTCTTCGTCGGCATTGTCCAGATCAAGGCGTTTCACAGCCACAGTGACCATTTCAGTGCCGGATGCCACGATTGCGTCGAGCATCGACTGATTTGACGGAAACTTGCCCGTGCCTACGAAAAGGCGGGATGAAAACTCGCGTCCGCCCAACAAAAGAGTATCTTTCATGTCGCTTAAAAATATATTTGTTACGAAGGCAACACGGGGCGGGGTCGACGCACAAATCCCTGCGACGGCATTACCCGCATCAGGTTCAAAGGGTATGATCTCAGCCCCCTTGCTGTGGCGGGCACCCCCTTGTCTTCGCCGCAAAGTTACGATATTTCCCCGGATTCGCAACAAAAAAAGATGCTCGTACGGCTGTCTTATAAGCCAAGGGACTGCGGTGGATGTGTCTCGCCGCAGTCTCTGTTGTCTGTTTCTATATGTATACAAGGCCGGCTGGCGGCCGTATGTCAGTCGCAATGGTGATGCTTGTGATGATGTTTGTGCTTTTTGGGCGGTTTCGGTGGTTTATGGCGTTTCGGCGGTCGGTTGTCGTGATGGTGGTGGCCGTTATATTCGCCGCCTATGCCCCATGAGCCGTGCATTGAGCTGCAGGAGGGGATAGCCACTGACGAGAGGAGCAGGGCTATGATTGTTGCGATCAGGAGTCTGCGTCGTTTCATGTCGAAAAGACAAATAGTCGGATAGTCTTTAGATATAGACAATCCGACCACTTGTTTTGTTTGTTTGGATATGAAAGAAAATCTGGTTATTTGATTATGCCGAATTCCGCTCCTGATGCGAAGTCCGCGCCGTTTTGCGACGACAGGGCGGTCAGACGGACGAATCTTGCGGTGACAGGGGCGGAGAAGATCACCGTTTTCCTTGATTTGGAGTTCTCGAATGCTCCTGTCATCACTTCTGTCCATGTCTGGCCGTCGGTGCTCACAGCGATTTTGTAGTCCTTGATGTCGCCGTTGGCTCCGTTCTGGCGCGGTAGCCATGTGAATCCCCTGATAGGCAGTGTGTCAGTGTAGTCAAATTCCACGGTGTGCGGATAGTTGGCCACAGTGACGGAATAGACGCTGTGCCAAATCGTGTTGGGGTTGCCGTCGAGCAGGTTGTCGGCTTTGCTTCCGTCCGACAGTTCCTGTGATGACACGAATGACACGATGGCCGGTACGGAATCTATGCGCTCGTATGTGACAGAGGTTTTCTGCATCGGGTTGCTGCTGCTCCATGCCGTGATTGTGCCGCCGTCGCGCATGTCGACGGGTGTGGTGTATGTAAGAGCTTTCGCTTTCCTTGGTTTCTTGTCGCCGGGCTTTGTCACGGTGTAGAGTATCTCGTCGCCGTCCACGCCGCTAGATACGGTCACTTTGCCGGTTTTGCTGCGGGTTATGCCTAAGGGCGTGTTCCCTGCCGATGCCACTTTAGCCGATGCGGCAAGGTCGGTGGACTTGGTCACGGGCCGTATCATGAATCCCATGCGGTGCTGGCCGGCTCTCACCTGATCGGGTTCGAGAGGTCCGCCCTGACCGCAGCTGGCGCCGCCGAGACCGAGGGTCTTGGTGTCAAGGTGCACATGGGTGCGGTTGCTTGCGGGCAGCTCTGTGGGGTGGGGGGCAAGAGTCATTTCCATGTCATTCCATGGCAGGGCGCTTGCGCTGAGTTCGCCTAATGCCACAAATTGCAGTCCGTTGCCGTTGGCGTCGGTAAGAGCCGCCCAACGCACGTCCTCGCGGTTGCCCATGGATTGCGGTTTGGGGAAGGGCACGAACTGGTCGGCCACTTTCGAGGAGTATTCGCCCATGAAGTATCCGTCCTGGCGGTCGCGGAAATTGTTTTCAGGGCCGCGTCCGTAGTAGGTGTATGTGTCGAATGCGGCGGGTACGTCGAGCGCATAGCCCAGACGCGGCAGCAACACACCGTGAGAATTGGAGTCGATGACCGACTGAAGTTCGATGGAGCCGTCGGGATAGACGGTCCATATCTGTCCGGTGGTGAATTTGAAGTCGGAATCGGTCATCTCGCGGCCGTCGGTCAGTTTATAGCGGCCTGAGGTCGCTCCGGATGCCGATGTGCTCATGGGGGCCTGTGACTCTACGGTATAGGAGATCGAGACTGTGCCGTCGGCGCGGGTGTAGGCGTCGTGGCTCAGGGTCTTGTGGCGAAGGTTGTGGAGTCCGTTTTCAAACCATGCCTGATAGAACCACACGTCGTTGTCCACTGGAGCGCGGAAGGCGTTGAGCTTCGGTCCGTTGCCGTCGGTTATCACCAGGTTGCCGCCGTATGCGAGCGAGTGGATGGTGCCGGTGGCGTTGTCAAACACCACCTTGAAGCCTTCGCCTTTCACTGTGTCGGCTGTCTGCGATGAGGATAAGGTGAGCTTGCGGCGGCTGTCGGCTGCGATCGGAGAAAAATTGCCGGCCGACTTGACGGGCAGCTGCTCTTCCATCTGCACATAGCCTTTGTCGGCCCACGGCATGTCGGATGCCAGACGGAACTGGATGTTCAGGAAATATTCTCCCGCAGGATCCAGCGCGGTGAAATCGTATGGCACGGACATGGTCTGGCGCTGACGCGGCCCTATGGCCATGCGCGGGCGGTTCACTCCGTCGCCCTTGGCCACCTCCTTGCCGTCCTTGATGAGTGACCAGGTGATATAGTGGTTTTCGTCGAGTGAGGTGAAATAGTTCTTGTTGAACACTTCGAATGTGCCTGTGGTCATGTCCACCGGTGTCACACCTACGTTCTGGTAGACCTTTTTGACTTCCGCATATTCGGGTTTGGGAGTGAAGTCGGGAAACATCACGCCGTTCATGCAGAACATTCCGTCGTTGGGAGTGTCGCCGAAGTCACCTCCGTAGGCGAAGAATGGTCGCCCGTCGGGAGTATAATAGATGAAGGCCTGGTCCACCCAGTCCCATATTGCTCCTCCACAGAAGAAATTGGTGGATTCCATGGCGTCCCAGTAATCTTTGAGATTGCCGCCGGCGTTGCCCATGGAGTGGGCATATTCGGAGATGTGGAACGGATATTTGATGTTGCTCTGTCCCTTGACCTCATTGCGCACCCATCCGATTGAAGGATATTGGTTTGAGCCCATGTCCACGATGTTGTTGTTGCGCTCGTATTGCACGGGTCGTGAGGTGTCGAATTCCTTGATGGCGTTGTAGGCTTCAACGAAATTGCGGCCCGGGCCAGCTTCGTTGCCGAGCGACCAGATCACGATGGAGGGGTGGTTGACATGCGCATGGACCATCTCCATGTTGCGTGCCACATGGGCATCGCGCCATTCTGTGGGGTGTGACAGGGAAGCATCGCCATAGTAATACTGATGGCTTTCGATGTTGGCTTCGTCTTCAAGATAGATGCCGTACTTGTCGCACACGATATACCAGTACGGGTCGTCATTGTAGTGAGAGTTGCGCACATGGTTGATGTTACCGCGTTTCATCAGCATCACCTCGTGCTCCATCTGCTCGCGCGATATGGTATGGCCGCCGGTCACGGAGTTCTCGTGGCGGTTCACTCCTTTGAGTTTCACCGGCTGTCCGTTGACATAGAAATAGCGTCCGGCAAGACCGAATTCGTCGTCTTCGGCGGCTGTATTGCGTATATACACCTCCCGGAATCCGAAATAAGTCGACACGGTCTCCACCGTTTTCCCTTTGCTGTCGAGCAACTGGGCCACCAGCACGTAGCGGTTAGGCTCTTCGGCGCTCCATAGTCTGGCTCCGTCCACGGTGAATTCCGATTTCTGGCTTACGCTGCTCCCTTTCGACGCGGTGAATTTGGCGCTTGTGGCAGGAGTGCCGGTCTCGGCTTCGGTTTTGTCGGAATACAGTTCCACGGGATATACACTGTATTTTATCGAATAGTTTTTTGCGTCTTTTTTCGACAGGTTGCGCACGGTAGCATCGGCCGTTACCTTTCCGCCGGTGGTGGTGTGGATCACCAGATCGCGGATCTGCACTTTCGGCGTGGATGTGAGATAGGTGGAGCGGATTATGCCCGGAAGGCGGAACATGTCCTGTGACTCCAGAAACGACGCATCGGAACTGCGGTAGACTTCCACTGCCACCGTGTTCTCTCCTTTTACTAATTTGTCGGTGATGTCGAACGATGCCGTATTGCGGGAGTTTTTGCTGAATCCCACATACTGTCCGTTGACCCAGAGATAGAAAAATGAGTCCACGCCGTCGAAATTGATGTAGACCTCACGGCCTTTCCACTCCTCTGGCACTGTGAACGTGCGGCGATAGGAACCGACTTCGTTGGGATACTCGTGCACGGTCCAGTGCTCCGGGGCCGGGCGCATCACGCCGCCGCGCCAGTCGTCCACAGCCACCTTGTGCTGGAATATCACAGGCTGGTTCACGTAAATGGGCACGCCGTATTTCAGCGATCCGTCTTTCTGGATGCCCTGCACGTTCCAGCATCCCGGCACAGCGATGTCATCCCACCCGCTTGTGTCGAAATCGGTCCGGTAGAAGTCGGCCGGGCGGTCTTCGGGAGTCCTGACCCAGTTGAATTTCCATGTGCCGTCGAGCGACTTGTAGTATTCGCTGTTTTCAGGCAGCACTTTCAGTGCGTTTTCCACTGATGCGAACGGGAAAAAATAAGCGTGGGGCTGCTCTTTGTTGTAGCTCAGATTCTGGCAGTCCTGCCACTCGGTGCCATCTGGCGCCGTAGCTTCACCGTAATTGAATCCGGAGAGGGTGCCGGATGCCGTGGCGTTTATCGCGGCGGAGAGAAACATGGCGCCCAAAATAGACTTTTGCATAATTAGATTTTCTGGTAAGGTGTTGATTGATTTATAGTGAACGCAAAGATAGTACTTTCCTCCGATATGTCCAACATATTATATGGCGACTGACAAAAATGGCAGAATCTGTCAGCCAACATTTTTGGCACGCTATTTGTTATGTCTACGCACGGCAATCCATCCGGATGGCCTGATTTATTATAGAAATTTTACAAAACGACTAAAAAATAACCAGAATTAAATTATGGGTAAGATTATCGGTATCGACCTTGGCACCACCAACTCGTGTGTATCTGTACTTGAGGGCAAAGACCCTGTAGTGATTCCTAACAGCGAAGGACGCAACACCACCCCTTCCGTGGTGGCGTTTACTGACGGCGGCGAACGTAAAGTAGGCGATCCTGCCAAGCGACAGGCCATCACCAATCCACAGCGTACCATCTACTCCATCAAGCGCTTCATGGGCGAAAGCTGCAGCCAGGTGGAGCAGGAGATCAAGCGTGTGCCCTATAAAGTGGTGTGCGGCGCCAACAACACACCACGTGTCGACATTGACGGCCGCGACTACACCCCGCAGGAAGTATCAGCCATGATTCTTCAGAAAATGAAGAAAACGGCCGAAGACTATCTCGGCCAGACCGTGAGCGAGGCTGTCATCACTGTTCCTGCATATTTCAACGACGCCCAGCGTCAGGCCACCAAGGAAGCCGGCGAGATCGCCGGACTGACTGTGCGCCGTATTGTTAACGAACCCACCGCAGCTGCTCTGGCTTACGGTCTCGACAAAGAAGGTGCCGACCAGAAGATCGCCGTGTTCGACCTTGGCGGCGGCACATTCGACATCTCCATCCTTGAACTTGGCGACGGTGTGTTTGAAGTTAAATCGACCAACGGTGACACTCACCTCGGCGGCGACGACTTCGACCACGTGATCATCGACTGGCTTGCCGACGAGTTCCAGAAAGAGGAAGGCGTGGACCTGCGTATGGATCCCATGGCCATGCAGCGTCTGAAAGAAGCTGCCGAAAAAGCCAAGATCGAGCTGTCGAGCACCACATCGACGGAAATCAACCTCCCCTATATCATGCCTGTCAACGGTCTGCCCAAACACCTGGTCAAGACTCTCACACGCGCCAAATTCGAACAGCTGGCCGATCTTCTGATTCAGGCCACTGTGGAGCCTTGCCGCAAGGCTATGGAAGACGCCGGCCTTTCACCCTCCGACATTCATGAAGTGATACTCGTGGGCGGATCCACCCGTATCCCTGCTATTCAGGCCAAGGTCAAGGAAATTTTCGGCAAAGAGCCCAGCAAGGGTGTCAACCCCGATGAAGTGGTGGCTATCGGCGCCGCAATTCAGGGCGGTGTGCTCAGCGGCGACGTGAAAGATGTGCTTCTCCTCGACGTAGTGCCCCTGAGCGTAGGTATCGAGACCCTCGGCGGCGTTATGACCAAGCTGATCGAAGCCAACACCACCATCCCCACCCGCAAGAGCGAGACATTCTCCACCGCTGCCGACAATCAGCCCTCAGTGGAAATTCATGTACTGCAGGGTGAGCGCCCCATGGCCAAGGATGACAAGACCCTCGGCAAATTCCACCTCGACGGCATTGCGCCCGCACCCCGCGGCATCCCGCAGATCGAAGTGACATTTGAGATCGATGCCAACGGCATACTCAACGTTAGCGCCAAGGACAAGGCCACCGGCAAGGAACAGAGCATCCGCATCGAAGCTTCCAGCGGTCTGACCGACAGCGAGATCAAGCGCATGAAAGACGAGGCTGCCGCCAATGCTGCCGCCGACGCTAAAGAAAAAGAACGTGTCGACACCATCAACAAGGCAGACTCTATCATCTTCCAGACTGAAAAACAGCTTCAGGAACTTGGCGACAAGATTCCCGCTGACAAGAAGACGACCATCGAAGGAGCGCTGTCCAAGCTTAAGGACGCACACAAGGCTCAGGACGTCACGGCGATCGAATCTGCCATCAAGGAAATCGAAACCGCTTTCGGCGCAGCCCAGCAGGACATCCTCAACGCTCAGGCACAGGCTCAGCAGGCCCAGCAGCAGCCCGGCGGTGCCCAGGCAGGCCCTCAGCCCGGTTCCAACGACGACGGTCACGTCACCGACGTCGACTTCGAGGAAGTGAAGTAAGCCCCACAACCAATGATAACAAAATGGAGTGTAGCTCAATGAGTTATACTCCATTTTTTATTTGCGCATTTTCTTTCTGGATTCTTATACAGATAAAATAGACAAATTTTCTACTGCTAGAGTTGGAGCGAATGGGGTAATGTTTTTGAAACTCCTTTAGCGAGACGACGATATAGATTTAATTAAAAGATGAGATGGATTCGGACTTTTTTCGTAAATTTGGCGTTGAATAATAAAAGATTATGGATTATGTCGGAAGTTGAGATGAATAGTTATCGACTGACGTCGATGGAGGAGCCGGGCGACGAGCGCATGTCCCAGATTATGCGTGAGGTTGCCGAGGATGCCCGCGAAAGCACCCGCCGGGCTGCCGAGCGTGTGGCCGCCGGGATTGAAGCGGCTACCCAAGCGGCTCAAGAGAAATGGGGTAATGCCATAAACAGAATAAAAAATGGCGGCAAGTAATCATCGCCCTGTTCTGATTGTGATTGCCGGACCAAATGGGTCAGGCAAAACTTCTGTGACTTCAAAGATACTGCATCACGAATGGCTTGAGGATTCGGAGTATATCAATCCGGATAATGTAGCCCGCGATGTGTTCGGCGATTGGAACAATCAGGAGTCTGTTCTGAAAGCCGCCAACTATTGCAATGAATGGAGGGAAAGATGTCTTGCCGAACGCAAGAGCCATATCTTTGAGACTGTGATGTCGGCTACAGGTCGATTACATTCTCAGAGCGAAGCAAGCCGGATTCTTCATCCGCTTGTTCTTTGTTTCCACTGAATCTCCGACAATCAATGCTAAGCGTGTCGCTCAACGAGTGTTGGATGGAGGACATGATGTACCAATTCCTAAAATCATATCCCGATACGACAAATCTATTGCCAACTGCAAAATCCTGTCCGCGATAGTTGATAGACTCTATGTCTATGACAACTCAATAGATGATGTGGAAGCCCGGCTTCTGTTCCGTCTGACTGACGGCGAGCTTGCGAAACGCTATATCGAAGAGCTTCCCAATAGGGCTTTGACTATACTTCCGAGATAAACAACGATGAAGTAACCGATGTCATTCTTATGAACTTGAAATCTCCATATTTGTACTATGAATTATCAACGTATTGGTAATCAGATGTGGTTAGATTCGAGGAAGTGAAGTAAGTTTGTGGATCAATAATGGCAAATGGAGTGTAAATTAATGAGTTACATTCTGTTTATTGTCTTTTTATGTGAATACTTGTTGTAATGTAATTTCGATATAAGAATTTCATATTTTAACAATACGGCCATTTAACTAATGTTGTTATGATTGCTTATGTCGAACTCACGTTATTTACGGTCGCATAGCAAACGAATGTTTAAATATTCATTATTACATTTTGATTTTCTGATTAATACTTTTTGTAAATTTGAAATTGGTTTCAAACATATTTATTCAACAATGAACCCGATTGCAAAAACATTTCCAGTCTTTGATAATATATTCGAGGCGATGTCCTTTATCTCATATTTAGAGAAGAATGCTTTGAAAACATCATATATAATGCCACTATTCATGGCTGGTATTGACCCGTTTGTTGCAGGAGGTATTGGCCTTGATAAAGATTCTTTTATTGTGACAAGGCTAATGTGCAATCCTGATGATGTCGATTATTTTAGAATGCTATCAGTTGATGATAATATGCCATATCTTACTGATTTTAAAAGATTTTCGCTAAAACCTAATCTTGCGCACTCCAATTTCTTGTTTCGCGGTCAAAAAGAGGATTATAAGAGCATAAAGGCCAATCTGTTCAGAGATAAGAACAAACGTTATTTCCTTGATGATATGATAAAAATCAATGAATTGACAGCTTTTATGGCTATGCACCCGATAGTGCAGCTTCTTGGTATAAAAGGATTTGAATTGTGCGGACATCCGATGAAATTACAAGCCAATCTATATGGCCTAGCACAACATTACTATAATAAAACTACTGAAGTTGATTTTAGCTCATCATTGGATGTGGCTGCATTTTTTGCGGTGACAGAATATGACAAAGCGACAGATAGGTATCTGCCTATTGAAAATGATTCTGAATCAACCGGTGTGTTGTATGTTCTTCCAATTTCAAAATCATTAACCCAAAATATTATTTATGGATATAAAATAACATCAATAGGAAAACAGTTTTGTTTTGAACGTCCAGCACGTCAGCTCGGATTTCTTGTTGATTGTTCAGGAAACAAGGACTTGATCGATCATCCGTTATTACTTCGTGTTGAGTTTCGGCATAATAAAGAGATAACGCATAAAATATACAATGCTTGGAATTGTGGTGAAGCAATATCTCCATCCGATCCTCTTGAATATTATTGGATGAAGTATAGAGAAACAACAAACATGCCTTTTTGTATTTCAAACAAAGCGATTGAGCTAAATCTATATCGTAATCCTAAGGAGACAATGGATAGTCTGATTAACAAAATACTCACTTATAAGGATGAAAATGGTAATTTGGTTTTCAAAATAACAGGGAAAGTATGGCCGGAGTTTCCGAGGGAAATTCTTGAAAGATATTGGGCTGACATAAAGAATGGCTGGTGGGAAGACGTATTCTGTGATAATGTATATTTCCCTATGTCTGGGTCTAAAATGATCTCGGCTTTTAGAGAGTTGCCAAAAGATTCACGTTACCGTTCAGCTTTTTATGAAAAATAAATTACGAGAATTCTTAGGCTCGATAATGTTGATCACTTGCGTTGTTCATTGACGGAAGAATGTGGAGAATTTACATATTCTCTAT
>ERZ777306.822-NODE-822-length-58210-cov-42.802029_pt1 | contig 58210 bp, 51 predicted proteins | sample MGYA00374966_ERZ777306 | MGnify/ENA primary metagenome ERZ777306 (study PRJEB29329, sample SAMN06343882) | mouse gut metagenome | isolation source: Mouse cecum | place: Austria: Vienna | collected 2014-11-15 ... | reverse complement strand
CTTTCTTTCCGAAATTGAGATGGACACGACTGACTCCTCCTTATTGATAATTATATCATAATTAGCCTTAGTTGAGCTACCTTGTCGTTAAATTTTCTAAAAAAATTTCGGATTTATCGTTGAATATTCAGAAGGTTAAAGAAGATTATTGATACATTTTTCTGGAAAAGTCGGGAGAATTTGTGGTCAAAAGCACATATTTTTAAATACTCCTTTAAATGGGATGGTAGCACACCCATTATCCCTAAATAAATCCTGCTTCCAGCAAAAAATTACCCTTTTTATATCTTCTTGTAGCTCTGTTCCGACACCGATACCCCATACGAAAATATTTGTGGTCTTTTTCGCATATTAAGCGTTAGTCGGATTTGAATAAGCACCAACGTTTAGCAACCCGGTTCATTGTTCTCCCGGCCGTGAATCTCACGAAACTCTATTTCTGCGTCTGGGAACAATGTGCTTTTGACCACAAAATTTTCCTTATCTGTGTGAAAAAGACCACAGCTAATTCTTGCTATTACCGAAAGAAATATCCCAAAAAGAGCATCAGATTTTGCCTTAGCCGTCGTTCTTGAACAGACGGCCTCAACCGGTAACACTGCATGCGGCTTAGGCAGATCTGCGAACCGATGCGAGCCTTCTGCTTTAAAAAATCGCTGACCGCCGCAGATGAGAACCGAATCGTCCTCTATATAATGATCTCTCTCGTCGGAGAAGAAAATGGAATCTGATCAGAAAACATCGACAAAGAAAACGCGCGGCGGTGTTCGGCCCGGCGCAGGCAGAAAAAAACTTATCGGCGCAAAAACGACCACAATTATCCTGACCGAGGAGCTGCTGGCTAAATTCAAAAAACTCGGCGGCTCTAAATGGGTCAGAACGCAGATTCGACTAGCTCCGGATGAAGGCACGCCTCCTCCGGCAATTGATCGATTCTCCTCTTCGAAAATTAATCTGAATGAAATGCTGATAGATCCTCAGGAAGACACACAGCTTTACTATGCACCTGACAACTCTATGGACAGAACCGGAATCCATCAGCGCGATTTAATCCTCGTGAAACACGGATTTTTTCCTCGCCCCGGGCAAATTGTCCTTTTACAGCATGATGGGAAACTCACGCTAAGAAGATACTTTACGGATATTCAGCCGGAACGTCTTATCTCAGAAAGTTATGATCATTCCCAGTACCCGACTATCCCGCTGCCGCATCCGATCCTCGGGACGGTCTCATACGTTATACGGCATCTTGAATAAAAAATTAAGGCTATGCTGAGCCGCCTAAAGGGCAAAACATAACCTTAATTCTCCAAAAACGGAACGAGCCTACGAATTATTCGTTCACAGCAACCATAACATTGGAAGCTTTAATCACAGCGAAAGCTGTCTTGCCAACTTCAAGACCAAGATTTTCTGCGCTGGTTGTGGTGATAGAAGAAACCAGCTTCTGTCCGCACTTAGTTTCGATTGTGACTTCGGTGCTGACAGGACCTTTCTTGATTTCAACAATTTTGCCTTCGATACAGTTGCGAGCGGATAATTTCATGCTTAACTCCATTTGATATAAAAGTATTAAGAGCCATCATCTTATCGGCATTCAAAAAATCTCTCGCTTCTTTCTCTGGCTATACTCCAGGTGTAAAACCCTTCGTTATGAAAGGTATTAAGGCGCTATTCAAAAACAGAACTCTTTGTTATTATTAGATTTTTTCTAAGTCACTGCAGCAATCGAAATTCCAACAAGTCCGTACGATGTATAAATAGCGGCTCAACGGCCCCTTCTCGTTACAAATAGAAAAAATATCAGCAAATTTTAGGTGTAATTACTTAAAAAATAGAAACTACGTAAGGCTGGGACGTTTCACTTCGCTATTCCGCACATGCATTCCCACGGTTAAAGAAGATCATTACTCGTTCCTGACTTGTGGTCTTTTTCACATATTTTGAAATTCGATCCCTGATAAAGCAAAAGCGCCCGAAGACGCCTTTGCTAAATTAAGCCGGGAAATTAATTAGGAACTTTTCCAATAACACCATCCACGTAATAATTCATCGTGGACAGATCTTTGTCGTTCATAACATCTCCGGACTTGAGCGTTTCTTTGCCCTCATTGTCTTTAATCGGACCGGTAAAGGGATGGAACTCTCCTTTAACAAGTTTTGCCTTCACTTCTTCCATCTTCTTTACGACATCTGCCGGGACTTTGTCCGTAATGCCTTCTAAGGACAATGCTCCGTCACTGTAGTGCATCCAAACCGGTGTCTTATCCCATTTACCGTCCACCGCCTGCTGCATCTTCTTCGCATAGTACGGTCCCCAGTTCAGGACCAGAGCCGCAATCTGCGCATTCGGCGCGACAGACTTCATATTGCTGTTGTAAGGGATCACCATCTTGCCGGCAGACTCCGCTGCGCTAGCGACCGCAGAAGTATTGGTGTGCTGTGTTAACACGTCCGCACCCTGTCCGATCAGAGTCTTGGCAGAGTCTGTATCCTTGGGAGGATCGTACCAGGCATTCGTCCAAATCACTTTCACCTGAATGTTCGGATTGATCGACTTGGCGCCTAACGTAAACGCATTGATGCCCTGAAGAACTTCAGGAATCGGGAAAGGAGCGACATATCCGATAATGTTGCTCTTAGTTGCACCTCCGGCGAGCATACCGGCTAAATAACGGCCTTCATAAAAACGAATGTTGTAGGTTGTCATGTTCGGGGCTGTCTTATAGCCTGTTGCATGCTCAAACTTAACGTCCGGATATTCTTTGGCAAGCTTCTGCATGTAGTTCATATAGCCGAAACTTGTGCCGAAAATCAGCTTGTTCCCGTCATTGACCATCTGACGGATCACTCGCTCGGCATCAGCCGTCTCAGGAACATTCTCAACGAAAGTAGTCGTCACCTTATCCTTGCCGACCTGTTCAATCGCATAAAGACGGCCAAGATCATGCTGCTTGGTATAACCAACATCCGCAATAGGAGCAACATATACAAAACCTACTTTCAAAGGTTCCTTGGCGTCTGCCTTCTGAGCTGCCGCAGGTTTTGCCGCGTCCGCAGGCTTAGAAGCGTCACCTTTCTTGTCGTCACAGCCGCTCAGTGCAAAAACAGAAGCGAGTGCCGCAACAGCTGCCACAAGTTTCAATGAAGTTCTCACGTTTATCTCCACCGTTATGAATGTAAGGCCGCACGTTAGTGCGGAATAAAAGGTTTTCCAAGAGAAGCCGGCATATTCAGTCGAATCCATCTCGGATTTCTCGAAATCAGTGCTAAGACAATAATCGTCGCTAAGTAAGGCGCCATCGAAATAAACTGCGTCGGAATTGAAATTCCCATACTCTGCAGATTCATCTGCAGCATGGTCATACCGCCGAACAGATAGGCACCAAGGAACACACGGAACGGACGCCATGTTCCAAATGTCACTAAAGCTAGCGCAATCCATCCTCGTCCGGCAACCATCCCTTCAACCCATAAGGGTGTGTAAATAAGGGAAAGGTAGGCACCGGATAAACCAATGCAGGCTCCGCTAAACGCTAATGCGCAGCAGCGAATCAAGGGGACATCGTATCCAAGAGCATTAGCGCTGAACGGCGACTCTCCAACCGCTCGGACCACCAATCCGGCTCGAGTCTTGTAGAGGAAGAACCAAACCGCAGGGATCATCAGAAGCGACAAATAGACAATCCAATGCTGGCTAAAGAACGCTTCTCCGATAAAAGGAATCTTGTCGAGGAACATAATTCCGTCAGGGCCCCTTTCCGGGAGCACTGCTCCCTGATACGGAATGCCTATATAGGCCGAAAGTCCTGCTCCGAAGATCGCGACGCCCAAACCAGACGCCTGCTGATTTGCTCTCAGTCCGACTGCGAAAATCGCAAAAAACAGAGCAAAAGCGATGCCGATCAAAATCGCCGCTAAAAAGCCAACCGCAAAACTGCCGCTCTCCACTGCACCTATGTAGGCGACAATCGCCGCCATGAGCATAATACCTTCAACACCAAGGTTTAGAACCCCGGAGCGCTCAGCAACTAAGATCCCGAGCGCCGCTAACAAAAGCGGTGTGCTCGCATTCATCGTGGTCGCAATTAACGAGGCCGCTACACTCATGCCGCCTCCTTTTTCCAGTTACCGAAACCAACCCAGCGGAAACGACAGAAGATCATCGAGTCACACACCATAATGCAGAAAAGCAGCAAGCCTTGGAAAACCCCTGTTAAGGCGGCCGGAGTCCCCAAACGAGACTGAGCAAGTTCTCCGCCAAGATAAAAAAGCGCCATCACAAAAGCAGCTGGCACAGTTCCAACCGGCTTGAGCCGCGCGACAAAGGCCACAATAATCGCGGCGAATCCGTATCCCGGAGAAATCTTCGGAGTTAGCTGACCGATCGGTCCGCACACTTCAATCACACCGGCCAACCCCGCAAGCGCACCGGACAAAAGCAGTGCGAAATAGATCATCGCTCGATTCGAAAAACCCGCATAACTTGACGCTTTCGGCGCAAGACCCGCGACACGAACCTGGAAACCGATAAACATCTTGGACATGATCAGCCAGATTAAAAAGAGCGATATCACAACAAGTCCGCCGCCCCAATGCATACGTGTACCCGGGATCATGATCGGAAGCGTTGCTGCGGTTTCAAACATCGGACTCTGAGGGAAGCCAAGTCCTTGCGGGTCCCTAAGCGGAGATTGTACCGCCCAGGAAAGCAGAAGCTCAGCGACATAGACCAGCATCAAAGAAACCAGGATCTCGTTCGCGTTGCATTTATCTCTCAGCCATGCCGTAATGCTCGCGTACAAAGCACCGCCGACAATCGACGCAAGTATCACCCAAATCATGAAGAGCCCGCTCTGATCGGGACTCGCCTGAAGCGCGACGTAGCCGCCGCAAAGCGCTCCGATAATGAGCTGACCTTCTGCTCCGATATTCCAAATATTGGCGCGGTAACAAACCACTAAACCCAACGCGCAGAGAATAAGCGGCGTCATCTTCACGCCGAGTTCGCCCCAGCCGCGAAGCGTTAAAAGTGGTTCAACACAGAATACATACAGAGAGTAAAGCGGTTCTTTGCCAACCATCGCAAAGATTGCGCCGCCTAAAGCTAAAGTGAGAATCACCGCGAGAATCGGAGAAACCGCTGCTAAGAACCGGTTCGGACGCTCGCGATTGTAAATAGCGATCGGAAAGTTCATTATGCGTCCTCCGTTTTCGGCCAAAGACCGGACATCCAGCGTCCGATCTCTTCAACCGAGATAGCCTGAGCTTTCACCTGAGGCGATATTTTGCCCTCGCTCATAACAACCAGCTCATCGCATATCTCGAATAATTCATCCAATTCTTCACTCACCACCAGTAAAGCGCTGCCGCCGCTTCGCTGCCGAATCAGGGCGTTGCGAATCAGCGCTGCCGCTCCGGCGTCTACACCCCATGTCGGCTGGTTAAGGACCAGGACCTTGGGATTATGCAGAAGCTCTCGGCCGACAATGTATTTCTGAAGATTCCCTCCGGAAAGACTATCTGCCGGAGCCTTGGAACCGCCGCATTTCACCTTGAATTTTTCAATCACCGAGTTTGTAAATCGATGAATCATCTTATTGCGCATGAAGCCCTTTGCCAAGAAGAGATTGCTTGTGAGAAGCGTGTTGGCTTCAAGACTCATCTCCGGAACCGTCGCTTCTCCAAGCCTTTCCTCAGGAATGTAGCGAAGCCCGAGCGCGCGTCTGTGCTGAACGCGAAGATCTCCGGCGGCAGAGCCGCAAATCTTCACCGCCTGTTTGGAAAGAAGAACTTCTCCCGAAATTGCCTTCATCAAATCACTCTGGCCGTTTCCTGAAATTCCCGCCACACCGACGATCTTGCCGCGCGGAACAGAGATCTTTCCAACTAGCGGATACTGGCTCTTAAAAGTGACGCGTTCACCGTTAAAGGAAACCTCCAGCCCGGGCAAAGGCTTAATATCCGGTTTCGGAAGGATTTCCGGCAAATCATTTCCGATCATAAGCTTGGCAAGCTGTTCTTCAGTGTGTTCCTTAGGGTTCACGTTAGCCGCCACTTCGCCGGCGCGAATCACCGTGCAATGATCTGAAAGCTCTCGGATTTCGTTTAATTTGTGCGTAATAAAAATAATTGAGACGCCCTCGGATGACAATTGTCGGAGCGTCTTAAAAAATGCCTGAAGCGCAAGAGGAGACAATACGGACGTGGGTTCGTCCAAGATCAGAAGTTTGGGATTCGTCAGAAGCGCTCTTAAAATCTCAACGCGCTGCCTCTCACCCATCGAGAGGTCATTAACCACCGCATTCGGGTCGACCTCAATGCCATAATGAGCGCTCCTTTCGATAATCTCTTTCTCAAGCGCGTCAGGGTCTGTCCCTTTGGGCATGCCAAGAAGAATATTTTCTTTTGCGGTCAGCGTCTCAAAAAGAACAAAGTGCTGAAACACCATCGCTATGCCGAGTTCTCTGGCATCAGCCGGTGAACGGATCTGCACGGGCTTTCCGTCAAAGAATATTTCTCCTTCATCCGGAACAACCGAACCGAAAATCACCTTCATCAGGGTACTTTTCCCGGCTCCGTTCTCTCCAAGGATTGCAAGGATTTCTCCCGGCATGACTTCCAGCGATATCGAATTATTTGCAACCGTGTTTCCGTATCGCTTTGTAATCTTATTCAGTTTTAAACGTGGGGGCATCACGGACTCAATGGTTAGAGGCAAGAATTTTAACAGAATCAGCCTGTGGTCTAGGCCGATTTCTAAATAATCACTCCTGATCAGAAGCTGACTTTCTACGCTTTGCGCTCCGGCACAGAATCCAACTCTGACATGAAAAAAAACCGCTCGCTTCACGCATGTTCAAACGAATCTTTTTCGATGAAGCTACAGATCTTTCAGGTATATAAGGACCGGTCCAAACAGCTCTTCGGACCGGTCTCTTTTAGGCATCAGCGGACGATCAAAGGAACAGCATCGTGAAAACGCCGATCACGATTACAGATGCAACCGTAATCACCGCGCCGGCCTTCACCATATGCGTGATCTTCATACGCCCTGTAGAGAACACAATCGCGTTAGGCGGTGTTCCGACAGGCATCATGAATGCGCAGGATGCTGAAAGCGCGGTTACTAAAAGCAGCTGATCCGCAGGCACGCCCATCGGTTCTGACGCGGACGCTAATAGCGGCATCAAAGTCGCTGCCAAAGCCGTATTGGAAGTAAAGTTACTTGCGATCATCACGAGGAAACTGACGCCGAGAAGAACAATCCACTTCGGCAGGCCCGCAAAAACTGACGCATTGGCACTGATAATGTGACCGCACTGCGTAATCGAGAGTCCTGCCGCCATAGAAAGACCGCCGCCAAACAGCAGCAGAACGCCCCAAGGCAAATCCTTCATGTCCGTCCAAGTAAGAACTGTGCGGTCCTTATTAATCGGGATACAGAACAAAGAAATCGCGCACAGCATCGCAATGCTGGAGTCGGACAAAGAAGAGAATGGTTTGATACCGCCAAATTCAAGCGGACGAATCATCCCGCCAAACGACCAAAGCAGGATCGCAATCAAAAAGACAAGGAAAACATAGCGTTCCGCTTTACTCATCGGTCCGAGATTTTGAAGTTCTTCTTTCACCCACTCGGCTCCGCCTTCGATCTCGTTGAGAGACTTGCGGAATAAGACCTTTACCAACAGGAACCAGCAAACCGGCAAAAGGACAAGAGTCAGAGGCAGACCAACCTTCATCCAGCTTGCCAATGAAACGGTTTGACTGAAATGCTGTTCCATGAAACGCGCATAAATGCCGTTAGGCGGAGAACCGATAATTGTCGCCATACCGCCGATAGAAGCACCGTATGCAACAGCAAGCAGCATCGCCACACTGAAATTTTCTTCTTCCTCGTCAATCGGGCCGCCTCGTTTCTGCGCACGGACCAGCGAGAGTACCGCCATCGCAATCGGAACCATCATCGCAGCGGTCGCCGTATTGGAAACCCACATCGACAGAACGCCGCTTGCAACCATAAATCCGCCCACAATCGCATACGCTTTAGTGCCGACGAGCTTGAGCGTTGTCAGCGCAATACGCTTATCCAGATTCCATCGCTGTACCGCGATGGCAAGAATAAAACCGCCCATGAAAAGGAAGATCGTATTCGAAGCGTACGGCGCCATTGTTTGAGTCGGCGTCGCGATATGAAGCAGCGGGAAAAGCGGAATCGGCAGCAATGAGGTCACCGGTATCGGAACCGGCTCAAACAGCCACCAAAGCACCATCCATACAACCACAGCCAGACAGGCTTTTGCTGCTGTCGGAAATACAATCGACGCGCCATGGATATCCGTATAGGTATTAGGCAGTATCCAAAAAACAAACAGCGCGGCAAGAGGCGCCCCTAATAAGAAAAACTTTTTTACGGCCGGAGGAAAAGAGCCGATTTCTGCTTGAGACATGTTGTTCTTTCCTAAAATATCCTTCTAGGTATTAGCCAATGAGCAATATGTTAGAGAGTTTACAACTGAATATTGCATTTTTTCCTGTGATTACTACAATCAAATCATCAACTTTCTTCATTTTACTGTTTATGGACCAAGTTATCACCCAAAGGAACATTAGAACGATATCAAACTATCTCTGTCGGGCAGGGATAGTTTTCGAAGTATTTCACCACGAACCGGTTTTAACGTGTGAAGAAGGAAAAAATTGCTCAGAACGCCGGAGCGCACTGCTGCAAATCTCTGCTTCTCAGAAACAAGAAGCGATTTTTTCTTTTTGTCATTCCTCCTGATGATCGTTTCAGCGCAAAAGAAGCTTCTGAGTTTCTCGGATGCGGACATTTATCTTTCGCAGCGGAAGAAGAGCTTGCGGAGCTGCTCGGAACCTTTCGCGGAGCTGTCTGCTTACTTGGTCTGATCTTTGATAAAGAGCACAAAGTGGAGCTTATCCTCGACGAAAAGATCCTTAACTGCGATTTCATCAATTGCCATCCGTGCACTAATGATCAAAGCTGGGAAATCTCAATGAAAGAGATCACGGATCATTTACTGCCGAGTTTAGGGTACTCCTACAGAGTCTTTAAAAAATCAGATCCTTTCGCTTAAAACGTAGATTTCTCGTTTTTCCGAGCCGATATAGGACTGAGATTTAAAGAGCAGGAACTCCTTACCTGTTGCGGTTTCTTTCAGTTTCACGAGATCGCTGCCCGAGCGTTCGCTGCCTGAATCTTCCAACTCAAATTTTGTTCTCAACAAGCGTTTGAACGAAGTCCCTATATTGATAGAACCGAACTGTTCCACTGCCCTTTCGCTCGCAAGGCGGATAAATCCGTTGGAGTCCGTGATAACAATCGATTGCGGACTTGACATGATGATCTGCCGCAGGAACTTCGCATCATCACGAGTCAGCTCTAACTCTCGAGACAGACTCGAGGAAGAATGATCCTTAAGCTCTTTAATTTCGCTCTGATGGCTCTGAACTTTCCCTAAAAGCCGACAAAATGCCTTCTGAAGCTCTACGAGTTCAATCGGGGTCTGGACTTTTTCGCTTGGGGTAGGTACCGCTCTTCCCTCTCTGACTTGCAGCATAAGGCGCGACACATTATCCGTCAGCGGCTTACACGCAAATCTTGCCATCATGAAGGAAAAAAGCAGGAGGAATAAGAAGATCAGCAGATTGGTCGCAATTAAAGAAAGCACCATAGTTTCACGATCTTCCGCACGTTTGAATATACCAACCACCCAGTCCAATCCTTCGATAGGTGCGATCACCCCGACTAGATTCGAACCGCTCGGACGGTTAACTTTAGAAACAACTTTAGGCCCTTCTAAATATTTTCGGATCTCTTCTCGAGGCATGATGGCATCCTTGTAATCCGATCTGTCATTTGCGTAAATCGGCATCCCTTTACTATCAAGGATCCAAACGACGCAATCCTTCAAACCGAGTCCGGCAACCACCTCATCGTAAAGCGCCCGAAGATTCAGAGCGGACACCGCGTAACCAACAACCGTTCCCTTTTCATTCACCGCAGGCGACATGATGTTTACGATCGGACCTGACGCAGCGCCTACCGCCTGAATAACGTCAGAGACGATTGGGAAATCCTGCCCGTTTACCAGTTTCCAATGTTCCCGCTGAGTATGGTCAACACCAATATTGCTCTCACCCTTCGGATTTCTGGGCGGGTCAAAGGCAACCGTCACTCCTTCGGGGCTGTCAAAATGCACATTGGAGAAATATGGGAGCGCATCTCTCAGACCAATCAGGATTTTATTGAGACGATAATGATTTTGCTGACCTTCTAAGGCATAAACATTGGCCGCCATGGTCACAAGACCTTTTGCGGCCAGCACTCTACCCTTAACGTTATTGCTGAGGGCAGAGGCGTCCTCCACAAGCAGCGTATTTTCTCTTTCAATCTCCTGTTCAATCATCATGTACTGCGTGTATGTCAGTACAAGCAGCGGCAGCGAAAGTGTGACTGCCATTAAATAGAACAGATATGTCCGAAAACGCATTCTTTTTTGATTAAGAAATTAGAAGGAACTCCGGCTATTGTATTTGAATTTATGTTCAAGTAAGCTACTGCGGATTCTTTCCTAAGTCCAATGCTCGTATTGGGAAATCTATAGATAAATTCGGCTGACGAGGTCACGCTGCCGCCTCATTAGTCGAAAGTGCAGCACACATATATTGAGGAAAAAATGTCACACGCGAGCATTGGAAAATTTAAAAAAAGGGAAATTTTCGAACTGACAGACGGTACGCACCGACTCGAGAAGAATCTCTATATTAGAGTACGGGCCAACGGGAAGTACCGGAATTACTTTTTCAGATATTTGGATCAAAGCGGAAAAGTTAGGGACATGGCTCTTGGAAGCGCCTCCAAAACTCCCATCATCGAAGTAAAACAAAAAGCATATTTTTTCCGAACACTTCTTTCGGTCGCCGGACAAAATCCGTCTGATGAGCCCAGAAAAAGGCCGCTTTTTAAAGACTACTCCATGCAAGTCATTGAGCTGCTTGCCGGAGTCAAACTCTGGAAAAATCCGAGTCAGCTGTCCTCCTGGAAGTCTTCTATAGCCAATTACTGCAATCCTTTTATTGGGGAAAAATTTGTCGACGAAATCACTAAAAACGACGTTTTAAAAATCCTTCATCCCATATGGATCGAAAAGACAATGACGGCGAGTCGATTAAGGGGAAGATTAGAGAAAATTTTCAGTTATGCGATTCATGACGGCTTGTATTCCGGAGCAAATCCTGCTTCATGGCGCGGAAATTTAGACATGTTTCTGCCCTCTCCCAGGAAGTGCTCCGAGCAGAAACATTTTTCATCCCTAAGCTTTAGTGACTTAAGAGCTCTTATTCCGAAGCTGATGGACTCTGAAGCGACGGCAGCAAAAGCGCTCCTTTTTGGAGTATTGACAGCGACTCGATCCGTAGAATTCACTCAGGCGCACTGGAATGAGATTTCATGGAAAGATCAAGTTTGGATATGTCCGGCTTCCAGGCGCAAAGACGGGAAACTTGAGCCTTTTCGAGTCCCGCTGTCAAAACAGGCGTGTGCGATTCTAAAAAGTCTGAAGAAAGGTTCTAAAGGCTGTTTTATATTTTCAGTAGATGGCAAATCACCGATACGGCGGGAGACTCCGCGAAAATTTTTGCGAACTTCACTTGGACTAAGCAGTACCATGCACGGCATGCGATCTACTTTTAGGGATTGGTGCGCTGAAAATAATATTGATGCGACAACGGCTGAGAAATGTCTCATGCACTCGACCGGCAATGAAACAGTTTCTGCTTATCAAAGAAGCGATTTACTTGAACAGCGCCGAGCCATCCTGCAGCAATGGGCTGATGCTCTATTCGAGAGCGAAGAAACAACAGAAAGAAAAAGCTGATTTGTTGTAAAACAACAACGAAATATTGATTTACCATATCTTATATCAATTAAAAGTGTCGTGTTTGCGCAAATACAACAGTTTTTGTTGCTCTTGCATCACTTTTTTATCACAATGGCGTTGCAGATGATTCTTGCTAGGAATTTGAACTTTCTGCAAGTTTATTAACTTCAATTGGAGTATTTCTCAAATGAAAAAAACACTTTTAGCTTTAGCTGTCATGGGTGCATCTAGTGTTGCCTTTGCTGCTTCCAATGTTAGCCTTTATGGCGTTATCGATACAAGTGTTGTCGTTTCCAAGGTAAAACACAACACTACTAAAGTTCAGATGAAGAGCGGTTTCGACTCTGGTTCCCGCTGGGGCATCAAGGGTGTTGAAGAACTCGGCAACGGTTACGCTGTCGGCTTCATCCTTGAAGATGGTTTCAACAGTGATGATGGTAGCGGCGCTCAGGACATGAACGGAGCCTTCTCTCGTGAATCCAAGCTCTACATCAACGGAGGTTTCGGTCAAATCGGAGTTGGCCGCTTAGGCAGCCTTGCAGGCGGCGCTCAGTCCAACAACATCCTCACAGGTTGGGCTTTTGGCACCTCTTATGAAGATCAGGGCAGCTGGACAAGTTTCGCTAAAGGCAATGGCCGTGTGAACAATGCTATTGCCTATGTATCTCCTTCCTTTGGAGGTGTTACTGTTCATGCGATGTACTCTAATGGTACTTCCGCCGATAACGAAAAATGGTCTAAAAATAGACACTATTACGGCTTAGGTTTGAAATATGCGGGTAATGCAGCAACTGCCTCTGTAATTTTTGAGGCCCTTGATGGGAAGGGTACAGGCGGAAAAAAGGGGATCGGCACTGGAATTAATTCTTATCTTAAGACCCTCGGACTTGATCTGATCGAAGGTGATGATCTGAAAAAGCTGGATGCTGTTAAAGCGAATTTTGAGGACCGTAAGACTGCTTACAGTGTTACTGCCGGTGGCGCATACAATTTCGGTATTGTAACTGCCATGGGTATCTATCAGTATGCTTGGGAATCTGATGTGTATTCTCAACATGCCTTTGGTCTGAGTGCCTCTGCACCTTTAGCAGGAGGCACTGCTAAATTGGGTGCCCGTTACTTATTGGGCAAGCTCGATGGAGACTTCAAGCATATCGCTAATGCTATTGGCGCTGACACGAAGTACAGAGCTTGGAATATTGACGCTGGTTACAGCTATCCGCTGAGTAAACGTACTTACTTCTATGGTTTTGCTGGTTACTCAGACGGAGCTAAGCTCTACAAAGATGTAGAAAACGGTAAGTTCAATGGTTGGACTGTAGGGACTGGCTTGGTCCACAAGTTCTAATCTTGCAAAAAAATTAGTTCAAATATTGGCCTCCCTCGGGAGGCCTTTACATTTTGAGTGCCTTCAATTGTTGCTAGGAATTTGAACTTTCTGCAAGTTTATTAACTTCAATTGGAGTATTTCTCAAATGAAAAAAACACTTTTAGCCTTGACTGTTATGGGCGCTTCCGGTGTCGCCTTTGCTGCTTCCAACGTCACTCTCTACGGTGTTATCGATACATCTGTCGTTTTCACACATGACGGCGGTGCAAAAGATGCTAAGAACGTTGTTGACATGCAGTCCGGCTTCCGCAACGGCTCTCGTTGGGGTATCAAAGGCGTTGAAGAACTCGGCAACGGCTACGCTGTCGGCTTCATCCTTGAAGATGGTTTCAACAGTGACGACGGTAGCGGCGCTCAGAAGATGAACGGCGCTTTCTCCCGTGAATGCAAGCTCTACATCAACGGCGGTTTTGGTCAGATCGGTTTTGGTCGTTTAGGTACTCTGGCTAACGGCGCTCAGTCCAACAGCATCCTCTCCGGATGGGCACTGGGAACAAGCTACCAGACACAGGGTACACTGACTTCCTTCATGAAGAATAACGGACGCGCTAATAACGCTATTGCTTATGTCTCTCCGAGCTTTGCCGGCTTGACAGTTCATGCCATGTATTCCAATGGCACAAAGACAGATACAGCTGAATGGGCCAAGAACGACCACTACTACGGCTTAGGTCTTGCATATCAGCTCGGCGGTTACCGCAACACTCTTATTTTTGAATCTGCAGACAATAAGGGCGGCAACGGTGAAACAGCCTACAACGTTAACCTTGGTCTTGGATACAACTTCGGTGCTATCACTCCGCAGTTCGCTTACCAGTATGCTTGGCAGGATACACAGTACAAACAGCACGTCTTTGGTTTGTCTGCAGCAGCTCCGGTTGCTGGCGGTACAGTTAAGGCCGGTGTCAAGTACCTCCTCGGTAAAAACGAAACAGATACTTTCAAGGCTGCTACAGGCGAAGACAAGTATCGCTCTCTCTCCATCAGCGCTGCCTATGAATATCCTCTGAGCAAGCGTACAACAGTTTGGGGCTTCGCCAGCTGGGCTGATGGCGACAAAGGCTATTCTGCTGACAACCTGAAGAACCTTAAGGCTGCTGGAGACACACTTAAGACCGCTAACTTCGACGGCTATGTCTTCTCTGTTGGTATGACACACAACTTCTAATCTAGCTTTAAGCTAACTTAGATGTTAGGGCCTCCTTCGGGAGGTCTTTTTTTACCTTATAAAGTGTTAGTAACGATTAATAGACCTTGAGGCTAAGGAATTTTTCCTTAATCGCGGGATTGTTATCTCCATCCATCTCAGCAAGGATAGATACTTAATGTTTTAGATTCGATAAAAGAACTCCGGCTATTCAAATGCAAGGGCCTCCCGAAGGAGGCCCAAGAAATACCTAAACTAACAAGTAGTTAGATTAGAACTTGTGGCAGAGGCCAAGATAAACCTGATAGCCATTGTATTTTGTATCAGTTGTGTCTTTCCAAGCCTTTCCGCCGTCAGCATAACCAGCGTAAGACTTGATCATCGTACGCTTGCTCAGCGGGTATTCGTAAGCAGCGCCAACAAGCCAGGCGTTATGTTTATCTTCTGTTCCAGCAGCTGCGCCGTCATTCTTACCGAAGGTGTAGCGGGCACCAACTTTGATTGCACCGCCGCCGGCGTTAATCTTGGCGCTCAGACCGAACTGATGGTCTTTGTTGCCCTGATCCTGCCAAACATACTGATAAGCGAACATCGGAGTAACCGCACCGAAGTCCCAAGACAGGCCGTAGTTGATGCCATATTTCGGATTGTGGTTTGTAATTTGTTCCTTACCATCAACTTCGAGGGAGTTCTTATTCTGTGTAGCTTCAAAGATTAAAGAAGAAAGAATCGGGCCGTTAGCATACTTGGCACCAATACCATAGTAGTGGCCGTTCTTTGACCATTTGTTCTCGTCGTCAACGGCTAATTCGTTGGAGCCGCTGTTAGAGTACATGGCGTGAATGGTGACGCCGCCAAAGGACGGAGAGGCGTAGGAAACAACGTTGTTCATACGCTTGGCAACGAAGTCAATTGCATTCCAAGCGCCAGAGCCGTAACCTGTGCCGAAGACCCAACCGGAGAGAATTGCTCTGCTCTGAGCGAAAGCTAAACCACCAGTACGACCGAAGGCGACAGAACCAAATCCGCCGTTAACATAAAGGATAGATTCACGATTGAAGGCTTTTCCAGCAACACCTTCACTGCCGTCGTCTGCATTGAATCCCTGTTCAAGGATGAAGCCAACGGAATAACCGTTGCCGAGTTCTTCAACACCTTTAATACCCCAGCGGTTGCCAGAGTCAAAGCCGGCTTTCAGGTCGACAATTGTGTCTTTGTGTTTAGCCTTGGAAACAACAACGCCTTCTTCGATGAGGCCGTACAGTGTTACGTTGGAAGCGGCAAAAGCCAGAGAGGAGAAAGCGCCGAGGACGCCCATCGCTAAAAGTGTTTTTTTCATTTGAGAAATACTCCAATTGAAGTTAAAAACTTGCAGAAAGTTCAAATTCCTAGCAACAATTGAAGGCACTCAAAATGTAAAGGCCTCCCGAAGGAGGCCTAAGATCAATCCAAGTTAAACCAAACTCAGATTAGAAGCTGTGGCGCAGGCCAAGGTAAACCTGATAACCGTTCATAGCAACATCTTCTGTATTCTTCCAAGCTTTGGCGCCGTCAGCGTAACCGGCATAAGCCTTGACAGCTGTTCTCTTAGAAAGGGGATAGATATAAGCAGCGCCAATATTCCATGCGCGGACTTTCTGTTCTTCAGCACCGATAGCGTCATCGTCGCCGAAGAGATAACGGCCGCCAGCGAGGAGATCACCACCACCTACAGCAACCTTAGCAGAAAGGCCGAACATGTGAGTCTTTTTGCCTTCGTCCTGATGTGCCCACTGGTAAGCAAACATCGGTGTTACAGTACCAAGGTTGTATTCGAAGCCGTAGTTAATGACATACTGAGTCTTTTTCTTAGCATCGCCAGTTGCATCTTTATGATCAACTGCTTCGAGGATTAAGCTAGATTTGATCGCGTTAGCGTTGTAGAGTGCACCGAGGCCATAGTAATGGTTGTTTTTAGACCATTTGTTTTCATCGGCAGACGTGCCATTGGAGTACATAGCACTAAGTTTGAGGCCACCGAAGCTCGGAGTCTGGTATGCAACAGCATTATCCACGCGGGAGAAGGATGTGCCAATAGCACTTGTCCAGGAAGAAAGACCGAAGCCTGTTCCGAGAGCCCAACCTGTCAGAATAGTATTGGACTGAGCGCCGGAAGAAAGTGTACCGGTACGGCCTGCACCTAAGCGTCCGAAGGGGCCAGTTACATAGAGGAATGCTTCACGGCTGAACTGTTTGCCGCCTGTAGCTTCGCCGCCGTTGTCAACATTAAATCCCTGTTCAAGGATGAAGCCGACAGCATAGCCGTTGCCGAGTTCTTCAACGCCTTTGATACCCCAGCGAGAGCCCTGGTCAAAACCGGACTTCAGCTGAACTGTTGTGTCCTGATGTTTGGCTTTCTGAACCAGCACACCTTCTTCAATAACACCATAGAGTGTTACGTTGGAAGCGGCAATAGCCAGGGAAGAGAAAGCGCCGAGGACGCCCATTGCTAAAAGTGTCTTTTTCATTTGAGAAATACTCCAATTGAAGTTAAAAACTTGCAGAAAGTTCAAATTCCTAGCAACAATTAGAAGCAAGCTCCAACGGGATTCTTCTTCAAAGCTCATCTATCTCAAAATGTACAAACTATTGTTTTCTTTCCTGTCAGTCGGATACAAACTGAAATTCTTTAGGAAGCCACGAGACACTTTGTCCCAATGTATCTTCAACTTTTCTCTGAATAATCTGTTGAATTGTTCTACAGACTTTCGCTTGCAGATCCTCACTGCAGTTCCTGCGGGCAACTAAAAAAACTTTTCGCTTCTCTAACTCCGCAGGAGCCCTCCTTACCTGAATTTTGGAAGAACTTCTAAACAAAGAAATACCTTGCGGCTGAGTAATGCTCCAGCCTATACCTTGGCTGACAAACTCATAAATCATGAAGTTGCTGTCAAGCTCAAACTTATTTGTCGGAGCTCTTCTTTCAAAACCCTTAATAGCATTAAAACATCGGCTGTTTGCAGTGTATTTCCCATGATAAATAAAAGGCAGACCACAGAGCTGGAGCTCTTCCCAGCTCAAAGGATCGTGAGACGGAAGAGGATAACTCTTTGGGAAAAGTACGACCCAGGGTTCTAAAAATAAAAGATTCCATTGCAGAGTGGGAGATAAAACTTCCGGCACGGATACAACAGCCATGTCCAGTTCTCGCTCCATTAGACTCATCAAAAGTTTGTCAGACGTCTCAACACTCAGCCTCAACTGAACCAACACTGCCTTTCAAAGCCTGCGTGAGTTCCGCACCGCAGAACGAGGCTGCTGATTCAATTAAACCAATATCTAATACCGGCTTTAAATAATTTCTTGTACGAAACAGTTCTATCATCCTTCGATTCTGCTCGGCATCAAGAGTGAGTTTCTTGTAAAGCGCCTCACCTTCCTGCGTTGTTCTCAGAGGTCTAGTCTCCCTCTCAAAAAGATTAAACTGGAGGGAATTCTCTAAACGCTTTATTGTCTGAGAAATGGATGACTGACTTGTCTGCAGCACTTCCGTTGCGGCAGAGAAGGATTTAAGACGGGCGCATACAATAAAAATCTCACAGCTGCGAGTATAGAAACCACTGAAGTCTCTTAAGCCTGCTGTCACTTCCAGTCTCCTTCCTATCTCTGCTATTCAGGGATCATTATTTGAGAATAATATCACTTGTTAGTGAAGCTTCAACTCTCTCGCTGTTTTATAACTTCTCGATTAAATTGGACTCTGCTGTCGGCTGTTCGCCTCACTACAAATCAAGAGTAATCAGTCTACAGCCTCCTCCTCTTCTAATACTCTTTTGAAATGCCAACCAAGGAGTACAGATTATGTTTGCAGTTGAGCTCTTAGTTGTCCTCGTCGCCTTAGCTATTGGCACAAGATTAGGCGGTATCTTTTTAGGTATCGCCGGCGGTATGAAGCTTGCTGTTCTTGCTATTTTCTGCGGCCTCGCCCCTTCCTCCCCTCCAATGGATGTGATGCTGATCATCACATCCGTTATTGTCGCTGCGGCTGCGTTGCATGTAGCGAGCGGAATAGATTTTCTAGTAGATGTTGCCGAACGTATCCTTCGTGCAAATCCAAAATACATCTCTTTCTTAGCCTCGATGGTTTGCTATCTTTTCACAATCATGGCGAGAACTGGAAATATCGCTTTTGCCTTGTTGCCTGTTATCGCTAATGTTTCCAGAGAAACAGGTGTATGTCCTGAAAGACCGATGCCTATCTCCGTCGTAGCGAGCCAACAGGCAATTACAGCAAGCCCCGTTTCTGCAGCAATGGCAGCTTGATTGTCCTACTGACTCCGCATGGAATCGGCATGGAGCAAATCATGCTTATATGTATTCCGGTCACAATCGTTGCCGGAGTCACCTTTGATTCAACAGGTACAACAAAAATTGGTCGATTCATAATCAACCATTCTTATCTCCTTCCCGGTATGGTTACGACAATCACCAGTGTCGCCGCTGCATTCTTAATCGCGCCGCTCGTTCTGCAATAAAAAGGATTGGATTAAACATGAATCCCATAAACAACTTAACCGACCTCACCGTAACTGAATTCTGCGAAGTTACAGCCTCCGAAGCTCCAACCCCGGGCGGAGGAAGTATTTCCGCCCTTTCAGGAGCGTTGGCTGCATCTTTAGCTGAAATGGTCGCAAACCTTAGTCTTCCTAAAGACGGTTCGCCATCTCCGGAATTTTTGGCCATTAAAGAGAAAGCGAACTCTCTGCAGGCACGTCTTCTCACTCTCGTCGAAAAGGATGCAGCGAGCTTTGACAGTGTTATGGCTGCATTTAAACTGCCAAAAGCAACGGAGGAAGAAAAGCTGCGGAGAAAAGAGAAGATTCAGGAGGCTCTTAAACTCGCCTCTAAAGTTCCGCTGGAGGTGGCACTTGTCTCTACCGAAATCTTTGAACTCATTCCCACGCTGCTCGAGGGCAACCAAAACGCAATCACCGACGCAATGATCGCAGCAATGAATGCGAGAAACGCAGTTCTAGGAGCTCTCCTAAATGCCCGTATTAACTTAGGCTCTATCAAGGATGATGCCTATGTAAAAGCAGCCCTTCGAAACATAGAGGAAAGCGAGAAAATGGCTCGTGAATCTGAGGAAGCCTTACTGGCGATCGGATATAAGAAACTTTCTAAGGAGTAAAAAATGTCAAAAATTATCGAATGTATTCCAAATGTTAGTGAAGGAAAGAATCAGGCAGTCATTGACAAGATCTCTGAAGCTGCTGCCTCCGTTCCCAACGCGCGCCTTATTAACGTCAATGTGGACCCTGCTTATAACCGCTGCGTTCACACGATCATCGGGGAACCTCAGGCAGTCTTAGAAGCAACATTCAGAGCATGCAAGGCCGCTGTAGAAAACATCGACATGAATCACCATAAGGGTGAGCATCCGCGCATCGGTGCGATTGACGCAAGCCCGATCATCCCGATCGAAGATGTAACAATGGAAGAATGTGTCGAATACGCAAATCAGTTGGCCGAAAGAGTCTCCTCTGAACTGAAAGTCCCGGTCTACCTCTATGAAAAAGCGGCTAAAAAACCGGAACGCGTTAAACTCCAGAACGTCCGTCACCCGGAATATGAAGGCCTCTGCGAACTCATCTCTCAGCCGGAATGGGCTCCCGACTACGACGAAGCCAAAATGCACCCAACTGCAGGCGCTATGCCTCTTGGCGTAAGAGGCCCGATGGTTACCTTCAACATCACGCTCAACACTCCGGATGTAAAGATTGCAAAACACATTGCCCAGTCCTTCCGTGAGGCAAAAGGAGGTTATGAGGATGCTCGAGCAATTGGCGTTTACATCGCTGAACGCAATGTCTGCCAAGTCAGCTGCATGATTAATTACAAGATTGTTCCACTTTACAGAATTATCGAAATGGTCAGAAGCGAAGCAAGACGCTACGGCCTCAGCATTATCGGCACTGAAGTCTGCGGAATGGTCCCTTTCGACGCTCTGATGGACTGTTGCGAATTCTATATGCAGCTCGAAGGTTTTGATCGCAAGAAACAGATCCTTTAAGAGGCAGATCATGGCTGTCAGACTAAACTCAAAAACAGACTGTATCGTCCACTCATGGGCAGGCGGAAGCACAGAGGAAGTCCTGCTTCTGCCGGAAGGCTCCACATGGGAAAACAAGGATTTTAAAATCCGTGTTTCTTCCGCTGTCTACTTCGGAGGCTCTTCACTCTTTTCTGATTTCACGGGCTTTACCCGTCATATCAGCCCGAGAAAAGGTTTGCTTCAAATGGAGCATGTCTTGCAGTCGGGAGAGAAAAAGTCCGTGCATCTCGAGCCCTACGAGATAGATATCTTCCAAGGTGCCTGGAAAACAACATCTGAGGGGGCCTATGAGGATTTCAATCTTCTTACGGATAACTCCTTCTCCGGTGCAGTTCAGGCTGTCAAAGGATCAGCTGAATTCTCTTTCGATCCCCAAAAACAGTATCTAGCAGGATTCTTCTGCACCGCTGATACCGTATTTCACTGCTCCGGTGCTTCGCTAGAAGGATCTCTTTCACTTCACGAAGAAGACTTCCTCTACTTCCTTAGCGAAGACACAGACACAGCAGAGTCTGCTTCCATCTCCCCGAGAAAGCCGGATGCTCCGTGCGGATATTAGATAACGGTCCGTCATAGAAATTAATCAGAAGCCGCAATTGCTTAGCCGAAGCCTCTTTCCATGAGGCCTTCGGCTTTTTAATAAATCTTTATCTCGCGGCAAAGCCAAGGGGCTAAGGGACTAAGTCGGGTTTCGCTCTTTTGGACAACCAGACTCGACAGTGACTTTTTAATCGTTTCCCGTATTGTTCGATCTGATAGATGCGGACAAACCAACTGAACCTTACGGCTCGGCATAGCGACAGGAGCTTTTAAAATTTTCACCGTCGTTAGCGGTCCGCTTTCAAAAAGGCTCCACGGCTGAAAAAACTCCATCCCAATCCGGCGGAAATCATTTGGAAAATCGCTCGATTGTTATCCGCTTCCAACATGTAGGGAAAATTAAGAGAAAAGCGGTCTGTAAACCTCTGTATGGCAATCCCGTCCGCTGTAATCTTGGGATGATGGATAAACGGGATTCCCGCTCGGAGCAGAGTAGCCCAACTGTCAATCACTTCAATAGGGGAATCGATCGGAAGCATCAGTACCAGCGGAGACGAGAAAATCGGCTCCGGATCAAAATATTCTCCGGAGTAAAGTTCTGAGGAAATAATCGCCGCATCGAGCTCTCTGTTGGAAATCTGCGCCATCAGCGTTTCCGATGTAGCGACCTTAAGTCTCAGCTGACCGCATAAAGGTTTGAGTGACTTTACAAGGGAGGCCGCAGCAAAAGCCGCGATTGATTCTATTAATCCGATGCGCAGAATCGGACGAATAAAGTTGTCACTGCGAATACGCTGCAGCAGTTCAGAGAACTCCATTCGGTATCGCTGGAGCAATTCCATCACCGCGCTTCCCTCCGGTGTGAGGCGAAGCGGTCTTGTCGAACGCTCAAACAGATCGAAACCCAGTTTATCCTCAATAAATTTAACGGAAAGGGACACCGAAGGCTATGTGACAGAGAGCGTCTCTGCAGCTAAAGAAAAAGATCCGACTTTCGCAGCACACATAAAAACGGTAACGTGCCATAACAGAGTTGCAAAGATCCCAATTCGACTGATGCTTCTGCATAAGTCAAAATCAATACTAAATATAATACTTTGATTATAAATATATTCTTTTTCTTATGTTAGGAGCAGTCTGATCATTGTTCTCTCTAAACTCCCTCATAGGAAAAAATGATTACAGCCAAAGAAATCTCAGACTTTGTAGAAACCAACCGAACCGAAGCTATCGAATGCCTTCAGGAGCTCCTGAGGACCCCTAGCGTGACCGGAGACGAAGAGCCGGTCAGTTTCGTCTTTGAAAAGCGCATGAAGGACAGCGGCCTCAATGTGGATCGAATCGAAGCCTCACCGTCCGAATCTGCTTGCTTTGTGGGAAGGCAGTCAAAAAGGAAAAACTTTCGTTTTTAACGGTCATATGGACGTGTTTCCTCCGGATCCGGAGGACCCCGGTATGTTCGGCCCGTGGTCGGGAAAAGAGCATGAAGGCTGCATATACGGCAGAGGCGCTTCTGATATGAAAGGCGGAGACGCCGGCGCACTCATGGCGGTTATCTTCCTAAGAAAAATGGGGTTTGACCCCAAGGGTAATGTGCTTTTAAGCTGGATGTGCGACGAGGAGTTCGGAGGCGAGCTTGGCGTTCAATATCTGCTCAGCAAAGGCTATCTGCGCGGCGATTTTGGTATTTGCATGGAGCCGAGTGACGGAATGCTCGTCCCTCAGCACGGCGGAATTTTGAGAGGCTACATTTCTTATAAATCCGAGCCCGGACATACCGCGCTGCTCTACAAAGGGAAAACAGCACTTCAAAAAGCCGTCACAGCTATCGGGGAACTGGAGGTGCTCAACAGCACCCTGATCACACGTCCCTCCTCGAAAGGACTGCCGCCTCCGCACCTCACCATTGCCGTTATGAACTCCGGCAAGGCAGCTAATGTCTACCCGTCTGAGGCAACATTCTGGTTCGATCGACGCTTAGTCCCAGGAGAAAACCATGACGAAGCATTGAAAGAGATTACTGATGTCTTGGACGCTCTGAAGAAAGAAGACGATTCCTTTAACTATCAGCTCACGGTCACCTCAAGACGCCCGCTTCTGGACATCCCAAAGGATGACCCGTTTATCCAGCTAGTCGCCAAGTCGTACAAGGAAGTCATGGGTAAAGACGTGGAAATGGTTGCTGAACCCTGGGGCTCAGACGCCGCCTGGATCCGTAAAGCAACTCACATGCCGATTCCAAACTTCGGCGCCGCTAACGGCGAAAATGAAATGGGCAAAGCCAACGAAAAGATCAGCACGCAGAAATATCTTGACTTCATCAAGGTCTATATGATGACAGTAGTCAACGCTCTTAGTTAAAAGAACGATAAGGACACAGGCCTTCAGTCTTCATTGAAGGCCTTTTTTATCAACTGTGCCTGAGGCGATCCCATTAACGTTTTTAATCCCGTGTTATAAGCTTTATATATGGTTGTTGTTGTTTGATAACCGATACACAAAAATGAGACTGTCTTAAACACAAACCAAGGAAATCATAAATGATTCAAGGCAACAACAGAGGCAAAATCAAACAGCCCCCCGCAGCGGAAGTCATCAAGTACGTTATCGAACCGAGCATCAGCGCAGAAGAAGCGGAACGTTCGTTCCAAAATTATGTCCAGTGCAATAAAGCGCACGTCTTAATGCTGGAGAAACAAGGCATCATCAAAACGGATGTCGCCGCAAAGATCCTTGAAGTCGCTGAAGAAATGACCGCAATGGGTGACACCCCGAGCTTCCCGCTTCGCCCTGAGCTGGAAGAAATGTATTTCAATATGGAAAACTACCTGATCTCGAAGGTAGGCATTGAAGTCGGAGGCCAGCAGCACACCGCCAGATCCCGCAACGATCTTTACGCCACAGTCTGCCGTATGGATGTGCGCAAGCTTTATCTGGAAATCTGCCGTCTTTATAACGAGATGCGAAAGACAATCGAAACCGTTGCCCGCAACAATACAGACGCCGTTATGGCCGGATATACGCATCTGCAGCCCTCTGAGCCGATCACATTCGCCCAGTATTGTTCTGCGATCCTCAATGGAATGTCTCGTGACTACGCCCGCATCGAAAACGCCTGGAGTCAGCTGAATCTCTGTCCACTCGGTGGCGGATCAATGGGGTCCACTACCTGGAGCATTGACCGTAATTTCACATCTGATCTGCTTGGCTTTAACGCTCCCCTCGGCAATTCGATTGATGCCGTCGGCTCACGCGACTATATTCTCGAAATCCTGTCGGCTTTTGGGATTGCGGCCAATACTTTTACCAGACTGTGCCAAGACCTTTACGTTTGGGCAACCCCGGACTACGGTTATGTAGAAGTCGCCGATGAAGTTGCGGTTTGTTCCTCTATCATGCCGCAAAAGAAAAACCCATGGACTCTTGAGCATGTTAAAGGCAAATCCTCCAATGTCGAGGGCTGCTGTGTCGCTGCATGGATGGTTATGAAGAACACTCCTTACACTCACAACAACGAAAGCAGCGGAGAAGGACCCACATTACTTTGGACAGCTTTCAACGAAATGAAGGCCTGCATTGAATTGCTCAATGTAACCTTCAGAGGAATCAAGCTTAACAAGAAGCTGATGGTTCAGACCGCAACAAACAATTTCTGCACAATGGCAGAGCTTGCTAATACCCTCGTTCGTGCCGATGGAATTTCGTTCCGTACAGCACATGACATCGTTGCCCATGTAGTCAACCACATGCTTGAACACAACAAGAAAGCCAGTGAAATTGATGTTGCCGTAATTGCTCCAATTGCAAAAAATCTTTTTGGTATTGACACTAAAGTCACAAACGAACAAATTCAGCTTGGTCTTGACCCGGTAAAAAACGCTTACTCCAAGAATTCTCTCGGCGGCTCCGCTCCGGAAGAAGTCGTTCGTCAACTTGATGAACTTCATCTAGGGATTCAGGAAAACGAAAAAATCGTTGAGCAGCGCTGCGGACAGCTGAACGATGCGAAGGAAAGAACTGAAGCTAAGATCCAAGAACTTTTTGCTCGCTCTAAATAATTGACTCTCCCAGAGTGCCCGGCTCTCTAGCTGGAGAGTCGGGTCTTACTTTATTCAAAGAGGAAATCATGTTTTCTTTCTGCATCCCAACCGAATTCGTTTTTGGCGTCAATGCCCTAAAACATGTCCATGAATTAAAACTGCCCGGAAGCAAAGCTCTTATTGTCATTACCAACGGCAAATCTGTACGCGTCAACGGTTACCTAGCTGAGCTTGAGCATCAGCTGACCCAATCAGGTATCTCTTTCTCCGTTTTTGACGGGATCGGCCCAAACCCGACAAAAGACAGCATCATGGCAGGCGCAGCTCAAGCAAAAAAAGAGGCTTGTGACTTTGTACTTGCGCTTGGCGGAGGCTCTCCAATGGATAGTGCTAAGGTTATCGCTCTCATGGCAACAAACCCGGGAGATCTTTGGGATTACTGCATCCGCGGCACTGGAAAAGGAATGCCGATTCAGCACAAACCGCTGCCAATCGTCTGTATAACAACAACAGCGGGGACAGGATCCGAGGCTGACAACAGCGGGATGGTCAACAACATCGAAACCAATGAAAAGTACGGTATTGGTCACCCAAGCATGTTCCCAACACTGTCAATTGTTGATCCCGTACTGATGACAAGCGTTCCGCCGCTTCAAACAGCATTTCAGGGTCTCGACACGTTCTACCATCTAGCTGAAGGCTATCTCTCCAAAAAAGCCAATCTTTTTAACGAAATGTTCTCTATCACGGGGATTGAAAACGTTGGCAAGTATTTGGTTCGCTCTGTGAAAGACGGTAAGGATCTCGAAGCAAGAGAACATATGGCCTTTGCCAATACATTAGGCGGTCTCGTCATGTCCACAGGCAAACTTTTAAGTCAACATTCTCTTGAACATATTCTCAGCGCTTACCATCCTAACCTTCCTCACGGAGCCGGTTTAATTCTGATCTGCCGGGCTTACTTTGCGCACTTTATCCATAAAGGATGCTGTCCGGATCGATTCATTCGCTTGGCAATAGCGCTTGGGAAAAAAGACGCCTCTAAACCGGAAGATTTCCTTGAAGTTTTGGAAAAACTCTTGCAAAACTGCGGAGTTGCAGATATCAAAATGAGCGATTACGGTATTACATACGAAGAGCTCGAACACCTCGCAGTCGAAGCGAGAAAGGTTATGGCCCCTCTTTTTGAGAATGATCCGTCTCTCTTAACACCGGAAGACTGCATCCAAATTTACCAAGCATCCCACAGCTAATCTGTCTATACGGCGGTTCTCACTTGAAGTTTCGACGGAACCGCCTTGTTATTGCTGAATCCAGTAAATATGCTGGCCAAGCTCCGGCTTTAACTCTCTGATTTCCGGAGAAACTTCCTGCTCAAAAATAACCTTCATTTCATCTGAAATCAGCTGTGCAAGCGGTTTAAATGTACTCTCGCGATAAGTTAGGAAAAAAGATCTTGTCGCGCTCCTATTCCCGAAATCCAAAAAAGAAACATTCCCAAGATGCTTAGAGGCAACGATCGCTGCCAAAACCGGAATAATCGACCATGCGGCGCCTTTGGCAACCACTCCAAGATGCGCAATACATGAATCAACTTCCATCGTTGTCAGCCGTCTCAGTTCCATCGACCTGAGAACTCTTTCTGTTTGAAAGTAATCCATCGTGTCCATGCCCGTTCTAACATAAGGAGTGGTTTCAAGGTAATGTCTGAGATCAACCCAATTTCGAGGATTAAGTTTTTTACATATGTCGCGGTTCACCGTCAAAAGAAAGTCTTCTCTGAAAAGCGGAATAGAGCGAACACCCTGTTCTCTTTCAAGTAAGTCACTGGAAAGTGCGATGTTGATCTCGTTTGACTTAAGGCGTCCAGCTACCTGAGGAGTAGAGCCGCCCAACACTGTTAAATGTCCGACGTGTCGATTTAAAGACGTTATGAGACTTGCTCCGAAGTTACTCATGATCGCTTCAGAACATCCAAGGCGCAAATCAGGATTCTTCCCCTTAGCGGTCCGATACATATCCGCCACAATAGAATCCATCATTTCAATAACACTGCCTCCTCGGTTATAAAGTACAGTCCCTTCAAGAGTCAGCTTCATTGGTCGAACATCTCTATCAAAAAGAGCCATCCCTAAACCAGTCTCAATCCTCTTGATAATACTGGAAACCGCAGGCTGCGTCAGACCAAGAACAGAGGCTGCACGGGTCATGTTGCAATCCTTTGCTACTTCCATGAAGACTTTCATTTGTCCTAATTCAAGAGAGAAATTTCGCATTGCCTAACCTCATATCATTAAAAATTATAGCGAGGCAGTAATTATCTGAGTCATGCCTTTGCAACATAAGAAAAACCGATAGTTCACATTTAATCTTATTTATCTTGTTTGGTTTTTCCAAGCAAAAAATAGAAAATTCTTTCCATGCTCAACCAACCTAATCCCAGGAAAATATGAAAACTCGTATAGAAAAAGACTGTCTCGGTGAGATGGAAGTCCCGGATAACGTTTACTACGGCATCCAAACCATGCGTGTCATGGGTGTTTCCGGCTTACTTGGAGAAAAAGTTATTAAATATCCCTACCTGCATCAATGCCTATTTCAAATGAAAAAAGCCTCTGCCCTCGCAAATAAAGACGTAGGCGCACTTGAGGCGGAGAAAGCGGATGCCATTGCCTGGGCCTGTGACCAGGCGTTAACAGGGAGGTATGACGATCAGTTCCCGCTGGATATGTACCAGGGTGGAGGCTACACCTGTGTAAATATGAACGTCAACGAAGTTATTGGCAACCTTGCCAATGAGTACCTCACCGGGCACAAGGGACAGGATGCGATTCACCCGAACACACACGTCAACATGGGGCAGTCCACCAACGACGTAGTCACGAGCGCGGAACATCTTTGCATTTATCCGGCTCTTGATAAGCTCGCCCCAGAACTTGATAAACTTACAGAGGCCTTTGCTCAAAAAGCACTTGAATTTGCAGACGTAATTAAGGTCGGACGCACATGCCTGCAGGACGCAGTCCCGTTGACTTTGGGGCAGGAATTCGGTGGGTATGCGGAATTCTGCAGACGTCAGGCCGCCAATATCCGCAGCCTAAGAGAGGAATGTTTCAGCCTCATCGTCGGTGGCACCGCTGTTGGTACCGGACTTGGCGCTGCGCCCGGATACCAGGAGGCCTTCTACAAGCACCTTTCCGCTCAGCTCGGAGAAGACGTGAAAAGCGCTACGGATCTATTTGACGGCATGCAGAATGATGACTTTTGCGTAAAGGTATCAGCTGCGGTCAAACAAGCTGCCTGCGGAATTTCTAAGATCGCAAAAGACATCCGCCTGATGAGCTCCGGCCCTCGCGCCGGTTTGGGTGAAATTTCCATTCCTTCACTCTCCCCCGGCTCCTCCATCATGCCGGGCAAAATTAATCCTATCCTGCCTGAGCTCGTAAGTCAGGTCGCTCAGCAAACTTGCGGCAACGACGTAGTCATCAGCATGGCCTTTGAGCAAGGAGAACTGGAAATCAGCGTTTGGGCTCCGACTCTTTATAAGAATCTGTTCGAATCGTTTGATCTCCTGACCAAAGTAATCCCGCTCTTTATCGATAAGTGTGTCAGCGGAATCACTGCCAATCGGGAAAAATGTGCACAGGAAGCAAGAGAAACCATCGCTCTTGCAACCGTTGTTGCTGCAACCTTAGGCTATCCCGAAGGGGTCAGAGTCGCAAAATACGCGCAGCAGCATAATTTAGCGGTTGCAGATGCAGTCCTGAAAATGGGTGTCATGACTAAAGAAGAAGCCGATTCCCTGCTTGACCCTGCATTATTGGTGAACCCGGAGAGAATGGCTGAAGCCATTGCACAGTGGAAAGCTGAAAAAAGACACGCTTAAATTATCAAGTTTGATTCTCCCCCCCCCCTTTTTGTCCTTTACTGATATCCATAGGACCCTCCACTTCGGAATCTATTCTGATTCCGAAGTTTTTTCATTATTTTCATAAAAAAGTGAGGCCTGTCTAAAAGACAGGCCCGCGGCTTTTGGGAATCAGATGACCAACTTAGTACTTGCCGAACATTTCAGCAATCTTTGCGGGGTCATTCGTCTTGGTTAATCCGAGCTGCAGAAGAATTCTGGCTTTCTGAGGATTAAGAGTTCCAGCATGAACAAAACCTGCTTTATCCCAAGCTTCTGTCGATTCAATCGTCGGACCGTTCGGAACACGTGCAGCCCGAACTACGACAATACCTTTTTTGGCTGCATCGTAGAGTGCCGCTTCAGCATTCTCATGAATCGAACCGTTGCCTGTTCCTGCGTGCACAACACCTTTTGCTCCGTTAGCAACTGCAGCTTCTGCCATCTTGCCATCGTCGTTGACATGTGAGTAGATAATATCAACACGCGGAAGATCTTTAAGCTCGGAAACATCAAACTCTGTGTCCTTGGTATGCTTACGGGTTGTCGCCTTGTAGAAAACGGGACGGCCATTTTCAAAGTAACCAAGGTAGCCAAGTTCAGGACTTTGGAATGTGTCCACTCTCAGAGTATTGGTCTTCTGCACGTCACGGGCGCCGTTAATCACATCGTTCATTGCAATCATAACCCCACGACCTTTGGCGTCCTTAGAGGCCGCCAAATTAACCGCATTCAGAATATTAACCGAACCGTCTGCAGAAATTGCTGTGGCAGGGCGCATGGCTCCGATCAAAATAACCGGTTTATCCGACTTAGTCACAAGATTCAAAAAATAAGCTGTTTCCTCCAATGTATCCGTACCATGGGTAATAACAACCGCATCAACATCCGGTTTAGCCAAAAGCTCATTCACTCGCTTAGCAAGCTTGAGCCATATCTCATGAGTCATCGATTCAGAACCAATATTGGAAATCTGCTCCCCTTGGACGTTGGCAACCTTATGAATTTCTGGTACTGCATTCAAAAGCGTCTGAATCCCAATTGCTCCTGCCTTATAACCTGTCATTTGAGTATTGCTCGCGGCTGAGCCTGCAATGGTTCCGCCAGTTGCAAGAATACAGACGTTTGGCAGCTGTGCCTTTGCTGCGTGCTGTGTAGGTGCCTGCGCGAAACACGAACCAGCAACTCCGGCAATAAAGGAACTGCTTACAAAAATTGCGGCGATGGTTTTCTTCATCATAATTTTCTCCTGAGAAAAGACAATTCATCATGTCACTATTTGTAATGCAGTTAAACCAAAATTGGTTTAAGTTATACTTTCAATAAGATTCGTTTATCCCTGAAGCGCATTTTCCATACAGGTTCTGAATTGGGTAAATTTTCATAAATCGAGAAAGTTCCGGAGTCCTCGAACGAACAAGATCGGAAAAAGCCCCTATTAAAGCTTGCTCCACACATTTCTTTACGCATGCTTTCACAAACTCAGACGGTTCTTTTTGCCATCGGACCCAATAAGTCCGCTTTATATCCATTCCGGGCAGTTTATAAAGACTAACGTCTGCGAGAAAGAAACCGGAACTCCATAAATTCGTGGGCGTGATGATGGACCATCCGTTAAGTTGGCTCACAAGTCCAACCAGCAAATAACTGGTTGAAACTGAGACCTGCTCACTGACCTCCAGGTTGAGAGAGCGAATAATTCGACGAACCTGAACTCGGTCCGAACTCTCTTGGTTATACTCAATGAGCGGATGAGAGGCGGTAAAGCGCTTTAAATCGTCGAGCGTGTTAATTGATTCAGTTCCTCTCCGAGCAACAAGAATATAGTCCTCTTCAAGAAGCGCCCAACCATAAAAATCTTCCAGTTCCCCCGGCGCAAGCGGAGAAAACAAAACATCAATTCTGTCATCGTTCAATAACTTGACCATTGGTTTTGTCAGGCCTGAGGCAACTTCCAAATCTTCGACCTCTTTTTCCAGAGCTGCAATAAGCCAAGGGCCAAAAGAACCGGCTGCAGACTCCCCCAGACCCAGACGTAAAGAACTCACGCGTTCCCTTTGATCTTCCATTTTCCGGAACAACCGTTCATTTTGCTCCATGAGATAGGAACCTAACTCCGCTAGTCTTCTTCCGGAGGCAGTCAGCACCAGAGGTCGCGTATCTCTCTCAAATAATTGAGTTTTAAGAGTCTGTTCTAAAGCCTTGAGATTCTGACTCACTGCAGAAGAAGAAATGCCAAGAATTTTAGCTGCCTGCTTCAAATAGCGCTCCTGCGCCGTCACAAGAAATATATGCAGCTGCACCAAGCTCAAAATTTTATCTTTCTCCATCAAAGATCCGCTCCAGTCTATGGCCTTTTAACATGTTTACATGATCATTTGTACTTTTATATTGAGTTAAGTATTACTTAATTTAAACACTTTTCTTTCTTATCATAATTGATAACATCAAAAGATTATCTGAAACTATAAGCTCATTAAACAGAATCCCTCAAGGAGTCAAAGTATGAGCAAATATCGCATTGAACGAGATTGTCTCGGCGAAATGGAAATTCCTGATAACTGCTACTACGGAATACAAACAACTCGCATGATGGGCGTATCCGGATGTGCCAACCTTCCGGTCAGTTTCTTTCCTGACATGCATAAGGCATTAGCCCAAATCAAAAAAGCAGCAGCCCGAGCAAACAGCAAAATCGGTGCCATGAATGACGATATCGCAGAAGCTATCGCTCAGGCCTGTGACGAAATCATCGAGGGAAAGTTCGCAGATCAGTTTCCTCTTGATATGTGGCAAGGCGGAGGCTATACCTGTGTCAATATGAATATCAATGAAGTAGTCGGCAACAGGGCTAATGAAATCCTGACCGGGAAAAAGGGTTCAGACAGAGTTCACCCAAATACACACGTCAACATGGGGCAATCTACAAACGATACGATTCCGTCGGCTACTCATCTTGGCATGATTGCTCGCTTTGACGAACTGATCCGCGAATTAGGGTTGCTCTCAGTATCCCTTCGAGCAAAAGAGAGAGAATTTAAAGATGTAGTCAAGGTCGGCCGTACCTGTCTCCAAGATGCCCTTCCCTTAACACTTGGTCAGGAGTTTGGGGGATATGCGTCTGTCATTGAACGTCTTAAAGGCCAGGCAGTTTCAATGCGCGCAGGCTGCTTTGAAATAGTCATGGGCGGTAGCGCTGTTGGAACCGGATTCAGTGCAGAACCAGGCTATATGGACGCATTTTATGCAGAAATCAGCGAACAATGCGGGCAAACCATCACACCGATGAAAGACCTGTTTGACGGATTCCAAAATGCAGACTTCATCGTAGAAGTTTCTGGTCTGGTTAAAAAAGTTGCCATGACACTTTCAAAGATCAGCAAAGACTTGCGCATCCTCGGATCCGGCCCCCGTTCAGGACTCATGGAAATCAACCTCCCTGCACTTTCTCCCGGCTCCTCCATTATGCCTGGAAAAATAAATCCAACCGTTCCGGAAATGGTTATTCAAATCTCTCATCAGGTTGCGGGCAACGATGTTGCTATTTCGATGGCCTATGACGAGGGAGAACTTGATTTAAATGTGTGGGATGCAACATTCTACAAATGCCTCTTTGAAAGCTTCCAGCTCGTGAACGCAGAGCTTCCGATACTACGCAAACACTGCATAGATGGAATTACAGCAAATAAGGAACGCTGTGAGAAAGAGGCAAACGCCTCAATTGCACTAAGTACCGTGGTTGCGGCAGCACTTGGCTATCCACTTGGAGTGAAAGTCGCTCATTACTGCGAAAAAAATAATTTATCCGTAAAAGAAGCGGTCGTCAGAATGGGACTTATGACTTCGAAGGAAGCAGATAAGCTCGTCAATCCTATGCTCATGACGAACCCTAAGGCAGCTGCTCAAGCTGTCGCAGAATTCAAGAAAGAGAAACATCTGATTTAGCCGCATATTCGCATACAGGCCGCTGAGCTTACTTTTCAGCGGCCTATTATTATTTACGACTAATCTTACACGAGTAAAAATTAATTTTAATTGTGCTCCTATTTAGAGTTCCTTATTCTGGCTTCATGCCAAACCAAGGAGCATGAAATGCCAAAGAAAATTCATAATCTGCCGATTACCGGTATTGCCAGTTTCGCAAAGTACCCTATTTGTACCGATCTTGACCAGCTTGATGATGTAGACGTTTGTGTCATGGGGATTCCCTACGACATGGGTGCACCCTACTTGAGCGGAACCAAATTCGGTCCACGCCGTATCCGCGAGGTTTCCTGCCACTACGGCAGAGGCGATGCCGGTTTCTGGGATCCCGAAAGACTGACTCAGTACCTTGAGGCTCCTGTGAAAGTAGTCGACGGCGGCGACGTTGATATGGATCCAATGGACTTCCACGCCAGCTTTGATAATGTCCGCGAAGCGGCGCGCAAAATTATCTCCAAAGGTACTCTTCCGGTCTTTATGGGAGGAGATCACTCAGTAACGATCCCAACTGCACAGGCCTTGGATATGTACGAAGATCTCTGCGTTGTCCAGTTTGACGCTCACCTTGACTTCGGAAAAAGAACGTGGACAAACGGCTCTCCGATGAGAATGATCTCCGAGATGCCCCATTTTACTAAAATGTGCCAGATTGGTATGAGAGGCCTCGGAAGCAATACAAGAGAAGATTTCCAAGCTGCTTATGACTACGGTTCTGTCGTCATTCCCTCTCGCAAAGCGCTTTCTCTTGGTGCCGAGGAAGTCATTAAGATGATTCCTGAATCAAAGAACTACTTTGTGACGATTGATATCGACGGCTACGACATGAGCACTGCACCGGGCGTAGGCTCCCCCTCTCCCGGAGGCTTAAACTACAATTTTGTTACTGACGTGCTTGAAGGCATCGCGAAAAAAGGCAATATTGTCGCATTCGACCTAGTCGAAGTTGCCCCCCCCCAATACGATCCGTCTGGAATTACCGCCCGCCTTGGCGCTATGACAATGCTGGCTTTTATGGGATTCATAACGAAGGAAAAAGAAAAGAGAGGCGAACTCAAACACCAGCAAAAAAAATAATCTGATTATTCCCCTATAAGTCGCTAAGACGACATAATTTCCATCGATGGAGAGCGGTCCCAGCGCTCTCCATCTTTCTATTATTTAACGAAGAAATAATGCCTCCAAGCGATAGTAAAAAAAGTTTTGACCGCACTCTTTTTAAGCTCTAATGACTCCTTATCACGAGTGGAAAAGACAAGGAAAGATACGTGGGTAAATAAAATTTACTGCCATGAAAAACTTCGGGGATCGCTCAAAAATAAATCTCTTCTGTATCTAAACTCACAAGAGCACGATAACTCGGACCGATCGTTTTGAAACAGGGCGTCCAAGGTCCTTCGAAAATCTGATAAAGGTTTCATTTGAAAAGGACTAAAAATGAAGGATCCTCTTGCCTACGCTGAATTACTTTTTCAACGGACGAAATCAGCGTCCTCTTTACAATATCAAGTAGTTCATCCGAATAATTCCTGCGGGCCACTAAATATAGCCGACGTGTTTGGAGGCCGGTCGGAGGTGCCGCAATCTTCATGTCTCGTATACCTCTTTCCGAACCCAACAGTCCAAAAAAATGTGTAAAAGACCATCCCAGTCGGTTCGCAACTAGCGCATAGACAAAATAATTGCTCTGCGCTTCATATATCTTTGGGTACATAAGATTGTGCTGCAGCATAAAATCCTGCATCATCGATCCATCAGCTGTGTCTGCGGAATGATAGATAAGAGGAAGCCCCATTACTGACATCGACTGCCAGCTTAAGTCCTCTGGAACCTCGAATTCTTTGGGAAATATCAAGAACCAAGGGTCCTCATAAAGAAAAATCTTTTTTACATCTTTGTTGCTTTCTTCCCCGGCAATTACTCCAACATCCACATCTCCATTCAAAACAGATTTGAAGAGGCTGCCGCTTGGTCCCGATAGCAGAGAAACCACTCCTAATTTGTCCTTTAGTTCCTGACAGACCTCAGGGGCGACAAGACTGCCGACTGATTCAATCATTCCCAAACGAATCGCTGGTTTGACCCAATTGCGCATCCGAATTCTCTGAAGCATTTGGCGAATATCTTCATCGCTTTGCTTTATGGAAGAATACAGTTCCAACGCATCCGATGTAGGCTGAAGCGGCCGTGTATCCCTTTCAAATAAGGAAAATCCCAACCGCGACTCCAACAGAGCTATTGTCTGAGAAACCGATGACTGAGTGACGTCGAGCCTTTTTGCCGTCTCCGAAAACTTTCGTGTCTCGATCGCAACTAAAAACACGCTAAGAGCTCGAGAAAAAAGAGAATCCTGCGATAATTTATGGGTATCCTTTTGTTTCATCTCGTCAACTTATGCTGATTGAACCAAGAAAATAGCTTTACTCTATAAGGGGAAGCGTTGTCAGAAAAAATGCCTAGGTAGCGGCTTCCCTTCACGCACCATATTTCAGCTCCTTTAGGCAGAGCCTTGTCAAATCTGCGCTTTTCTCCATCCCGAATGAACTCATCTTTCCCCGGACGAAGAACGATCAACGGGCAGGTAACCTGGGAAATAATATCAATTGGCTGTATATCCGTAGCTATCAAGAGTCGCGCGCAGATATCTCCGATAACCGGACCATAACGATCCCGAATCCAGCCGCGCTGCGTCGCATAAACCGACTCTAAAACTACGGCTGCCACGTCTCGTTCATGACGGCTATAAAAGCGAAGCAATGCATCAGCGCCTACTCCTTGACCAAGAAGTATGGCCTTTTTCTTTCTTACAGAACATCCGCAAACCTTCTCCCAAACTAATTCCGCATCCAGAAGCATCCCTTCCAGGCTCAGCAAACCTTGGCTGCGGCCGCTTCCTCGATAGTCAAACATCACGACCGGGAGGCCGCCTTTGGCAAGAAAAGCCACTTGCTGCATGTTGTAGCTCATGTTGAATTGAGCAGAATGGAAGAAAAATACGAAAGGACTTTCATCAGAAAAATTGCTTAACCCCTTCGGAAGCAGAACTTCATAGGCTATGGCTTCGTGCTCCTTCAGTCTCTCCGTGTTCCTGATTTCGCCGCGAACAGCACTCAACCCATACAGAGAAGCGTGCCAGTACTGCATTGAATCCGTTCTGAAGAACATTGCTTCAACAACGTCTGAAAGAAAGCCCATAAAACCTCCCGAGAATATTGTTTTAGCAGGGGATAAATCCTCCATATTCCCGATTATCGGAGATTTCTCTTTAATAATAATTCTAATTTAGAATTATTATTATTCTTTTTATTCATTATTATTTTTCTCTTGAAGTATATAGTGATCAACAAATCAATAAATTCCAAGAGAGAACAATGAGAATAGAAAAAGATGCGCTAGGTGAAATGAATCTCCCTGATGACGCTTACTATGGAATTCAAAGCTTGCGCTGTGCTGAAAACCATAACGTCACGGATCACACTTTCCGAGAACTTCGACAAATTCAGACTGCCTTGGCCGAAATAAAAATGGCCTGCGCGGCGGCAAACTACCGAATTGGAGCTCTTTCTCAGGAAAAAGCAGAAGCAATTATCCACGCTTGCGAAGAAATGCGCCGGGGAAATTTTGCTGACCAATTCCCAATCAACATATGGCGTTCTCACGGAACCGGTGCAAATATGAATGCCAATGAGGTTCTTGCAAACCGAGCCAACGAGCTGCTAACTGGCCACAAGGGATACGATACTGTTCACCCCAACACCCACGTCAATATGTGTCAGTCCTCAAACGATGTATATCCAACTGTGCAGTCGATTGTATTTTATCGAATGATCGGAGATGTCCTCGACAGCGTAGAACTTTTAGAAAACAGCCTTGGACGGCGAGCTCTAGAGTTTAAAGATGCTGTTCGCTTGGGAAGAACCTGCCTTCAGGATGCCGTCCCAAACACTTTCGGTCAAGTGTTTGGGGGATGGCAGCACATGATTTGGCGCCTTCGTGTTCGGCTTCAGGATTTTAGAGAAGGCTGCCGCTCTGTACCGCTCGGAGCAACGGTCCTCGGAACCGGCATGGGCCAGATGCCCGGATATGGAGAGGCAGTCATGAAGGAGCTTTCCTCTGTTCTCGGCTGGCAAGTTTATTGGCCTGTGTGGGACAAAGAAGTAATTGAAGACAGCGCTGTTTTTGACAGTATGCAAAATTGCGATGAGACCATGGTACTTGCCGGTCTGCTTAAAGCTTTATGCTGCGCTGCCGCCAGAATCGCTAAAGATCTCTGCGTCTACGCTTCTGGTCCGGATCATGGATTTAACGAAATCTTCCTTCAACCCTACGAAGGTCGACGGCCGTCTTTTATTCCCGAACTGATGATCGAACTCATGCAAAGAAGCGTCGCATTTGATCAAGTTGCAACACTGACCGTTAATGAAAACGACGGAGATGAAGCAATCAACGACAGCGCAAGTTTTGTCAATGCGATGGAACTTCTTGAGTCAATGAAAAATGCTTTTGCCCTATTCTCCGTCCACTGTATTGATACTTTGAAGATTAACGAATCACATGCAAAAGAAAATGCTGAAATGTCAACTTCATTAGCAACAATGGTAAGTGCACTTTTTGGTTACGAGATCGGAACCAAAATTGCTCACAAAGCTTGGGAAGAAGGCATTTCCTGCAAAGAAGCGGCATTGAAAGAAGGATTAATTTCATCGGAAGTTGCCGATGAACTCTTTGACCCGCTTAAGCTCACTAATAGGCATGAACTCACAGCAATGTTCCAAAAATACGGCAATTTCAGAAAAATCAAGTAAAAAGGGAAAAGAAAATGGAACTTCCAACCCAAAGTTCATTGAACATCGGACCCAGAAAACTGTTAGATTATCCGGAGTACTTTCATCGTCTGCTCAGATGCTTGGAGACCTCGATCTCTAGCATTTCAACTGACCCTGTTTTCCTACAGCAGCAGCTCGAGCTTTTTGAACATGCCAAGGCCAATGAAAAAGCGATACTCCTTTCTCTCACAGAAGATGTGTTTGGGAATCTCGGAGAGGAAAGCCCTCGGATACTGTTGGAGCACATTTTCATCTCCTTTGGCGCTCAGTGTTCCCATGAACAAACTTTCAAAATAATAGCTGCATATATCCGCCAGTTCAGCATTCAAATCGATTTGCAGGCGCGAGCACTATGCGTAGATGATCTGCAGAATCTTCTTCTCGAAGAGACGAAACATATGTCTGATACGCTAAATATGCTCTCTAAACGCTTTGAGAAAATTGACGGCCCGATTCGGTCACATCTTATGGAGGCGGGAAAAACTGCACCTCTGAGTAAAACATTTGATATTTACGCTGCAGGCGTTCGTCAATCAATGCAAATGATCCGCCAGGCGAGCAAGAGCTATGGAGCGAACTGTGACCCGTATCAATGTGATTACCTTAATGATTCCTGCACACTTCTTTGTGTGCATGCTTCGATGCAGTCTCTTTCCACTCAATTGTGGCGGCTCGCAAGCGACCTAAGATTGAGAGCCACCGGTCCAAGAGGAGGATTTAAAGAGATCATTCTCCCTGCAGTAGCGCCAGGTTCTTCCATTATGCCGGGTAAACTTAATCCTGTTATGGCAGAAATGGTTTATTCAACCTCAGACCAAGTCGATGCAAATCACGCATCAATGTCTATGGCGATCAAGTCAGGCTGGCTTGAAAGCGCTGCGAGCAGCGGCATCATACTTCGGAATTTTATTGAAAGCAGTCGCCTTCTGAGAAGAACTATCAGAAGTTTCACAGACAAGTGCCTTGTAGGAGTCGTCCCAAACACCAAAAATAGAGTTATCTCATGAGCGCTCAGACTCAGTATCTAAAAGGGATCCTTCTTGTTCTCATCAGCGCTGTCTGCTTCAGCGTCAGCGGGACACTGCAAGCCCTTGCTCCCGAAGAAGCGACCCCATTTGTTATCACGGAAATGCGAATGATCATTGGAGCGGCTTTCCTTTTCCTTTGGTGTCTTTGCTTTGGCAAACTCCCTGCCTGGGGAGTTCGTATCCCATGGAGGCCGCTTTTCATCTGCGCGTTCTTTTTGCTTATTGGACAACTCTGCTTCTTTAGCGGCATGAAATTTCTCGGCGTAGCTGCTGGAGCAGTCATCTCGATTGGTTCAGCTCCGATATTTGCGGCTCTTTTTGCCTGGATTTTCTTCCGGATCACTCCGTCGTTTATTTGGGCTGCCGCAACTACGGCTGCAATCACTGGAGTAGTACTTATCAATGGTTTTAATCTGGATTCGTCCCGATTAACCTTTATCGGAATTCTTCTCTTGGACGGTCTGACTTACGCCGCTTATATCACCTACTCCAGCCGGATAAATTTCAATATAGACTCCGATTTTTGCGTTATGCTGATCCTATCCATCATCGCAATCGCTTTAAGTCCGGTTCTTTTCCTTTACCCGACTGAATGGGTTATCAGTTCATGGAGAGGTTTCGGTGTTTGTCTCGGCCTTGGCGTATTCACCGGAGGAGTGGCATTTGCTTTTCTAACAGCAGGCGCAAGGCTTATAAGCTCAAATACTGCCTCAACTCTTTGTCTGGCTGAACCACTCGGAGCAGTCTGCTGGGGAATCTTCCTTCTAAAAGAGCAATTAAGCATCTCTAATCTAGTCGGGGTCATGCTAATCCTTTGTGCCATCATCCTTCTTCTCTTTGACAAAACAGAACAAAAAGAGCCCTCTGTCGCTTAAGATAAGAGAAAATCTTACTTTCCCGACAACGTCTCTATGGCCAAAGGTAATCCTTCTTTTACTGACAGCTTTTACGCATCAGAAGTGAACTGGAATATTTTCCTTGCGCTTGCACACTTTCGAAGCTATACAAGAACTGCTGCGTACTTCGGCTCTTCACAGTCGACAATAACAAAGTCGATCCAAAAGATGGAGAAGCATTTAGGATTTGAATTAATTAATAGAGAAAAGAGGCCTGTTTCGCTAACTCCTGAAGGTCTTGCTCTGAGAGATGAACTCCTAAGTGCTTCAAAACGAATCAACGGTGCACTGAATAAGATTTATCATAACCGACGCATCGCAATCGCACTGCGCTTTGGATGCGTTGAGAGCGCCTGTCGCTTTGTCATCCCCGACATTGTGATTAAAATGGGCCCAAAACTAACAAAGTTCTCTCAGACTACGGGAAACTCACTGATCCTGCTTGAACAGCTTTTAAACGGTGAACTCGACATCGCCTTAGTTGCGTCAGATTTCTCGGATTGCGAAAACATCAGTCGAATTGAGGTATATCGTGAACCCTCTATTCTTGTCTTCCCTAACTCTGTCCCGGATCAAGACAATTGGACGTGGGAAGAGTTAAAAAAATTACAAATCCCTCTGATTTTTTCTTCAGAAACTAGTGCTGCAGGCAAGCTTAACCGCAGTTTTCTTTCCCGAATGAAACTCTCTTTTGATAATCACTGCGAAATTGATTCAGACGAAGCAATGATAGGACTGATTGAGGCAGGATATGGCTGGGCAATCACGCGGCCTTCCACACTTTTCGCAGCACATCACCCACTTAGAAGTATTCGTGTAAAGAGGCTCCCTCCTCCAGGCTTTGACCGTCGGCTCTTTCTCATCGCAAAACAGGACAGCTTTAGTGAGGAACTCTCTGAAATTACAGCCATCTGTAAATCGAGTTTAGAAAACAAACTCAAAACCGTGGCAGAAAGACTGTTTTCTGTCACTTCACGCTAGAAGATTAGATATTCTTAACTTATCGTAAACATGCCGTTACGTTGATTGAATCCTCGCGACCCTCACTATATCTTGAGTGTGCTGTCTAAACCTTCAATGCATAAAAGGCAGCTTAAACAGACATAAGGCATTTTTATAGGGACGACTTATTTTCTTTTATTCCTAATGCCGTCTAAACCTAAAAAACCGAGGATTAAAAGGTACGGTACTTCCGTTTTATTCAACGAATTTACCGGACCTTAACCCTCACTCAAATCAAACTACGGAGGATGAAGCCGGACCCAAGACGACTTCGAACTTACTATGATTACTTTAATTGAACTACTGATCGTGTTTGCCGCGATTTTCATGGGTGTACGACACGGCAGTCTCGCGCTTGGCTTCTGGGGCGGACTTGAAATTTTGGTCCGCATCGCTGCTCGTGTCATTCGGGCTAAACCAAAAATGGTTGGAATTATTGCTCCGGTTGTCAGCTTTTTCTTAACGTTCTTTGCTGGTACGGGAAATGCCGTTTACGCCATTCTTCCGGTTATCTACGAAGTCTCCTATAACGCGGGGGTCCGCCCTGAGAAGGCGATGGCAGGCGCAGCCGTTGCTGGTCAGGTCGGTATTACCGCAAGCCCAATTGCTGCGGCCATGGCAGCCATGATTGGCCTCTTTGCACAGAATGGCCACGGTGAAATCGGCTTAGGCTCTATTCTTATGATCACTTTCCCTGCCTGCTTGATCGGCGTTGTTGTTGGTTCTGCTATCTGCATGCTTTTCGGAAAAGACCTGAAGAACGATCCTGCCTACCAGGCCCGCCTCAAGGCTGGTCTCGTATTACCTCCTGAACCGATCTCCAATCACAAGCTGCCGCCTCAGGCAACTTACTCTGTCTTTATCTTCCTTGGCGCTATCATCGTCATCGTTCTAGCTGGTTTCTTCCCAGAATTGCGAGTTCTTCCAGGACAGAGCAAAGCTGTCGGGATGTCACTTGTCATTGAATCAGTTATGCTCGCCGCTGGCGCCATCATGATGCTTTTGTGCAAGCCTGACGTTAAAAAGATCGTTAAGAGCCCTGTTCTTGAAGCCGGTATCGTATCTCTGGGCTGCGTGTTTGGCGTCGCCTGGATGGCAGACTCCTTCATTGCTGCTAACAAGGACGTCTTTATGTCTGTTGCCGGCCAGCTCGCTCAAGCAGCCCCCTGGCTCTTTTCCTTCATCCTTGCCGGTATGTCTGCATTGCTGGCCAGTCAGGGAGCTACAACCAGAGCAATCATGCCTCTTGGCTTTGCTCTCGGAATTAACCCCTGGTACCTCATCGCAATGTTCCCGGCTGTTAACTGCCTGTTTATCCTTCCGACCTCTGGTCCTGCGCTTGCCGCTGTTGGTATGGATAGATCCGGAACCACTTACATCGGAAAATACGTGATTAATCATTCATTCCAGCTTCCCGGAATTTTGATGGTTGTCATCGCTGTTATCTCAGCATTCGGCCTCGTTTCACTCGTTGCATAGCATTCTGAGATAACTACTTGAGCCTGGTTTATACCAGGCTCTGTTTTTTCGTTAAATTGTGCCCTCGTGAAGTTGAATATGTTCAAGAAGCGCCGGACACACTTTCTCCATCTCAGGAAGAATTTCTTTCTTAAAAATCTGGCAAATAAATCGATAAATCTTTCTGGAAATTATCTCGAAGACGGGATCATTATAAAGAACGTAATACCTGCGCGTCGCCTCATTAGTAAGTCTAATAAATTCAACCTTGTCAATATATTCCCTCGCCATCCACATACTAAGCGGCGGCAGAATCGACCAACCTTTTCCTAATGCAATCAGATTAATCATCGCAAAATTTGTATCAACCTCAATCCTTCTCGTGTCCATGAAATGCAAGGATCGATAAATCCGTTCAGACTGAACGAAATCAAACGTCTCTTTTCCAAATCTCAGATAAGGTAAGTTACCGACTGCAGAAATAAGATCTTGAGTACACAAAATCTTCCTGCGTTCCGCCAGAGGCTTGGGAAGAATAAATAGAAACCTTTCTGTTAAAAAATGAATGGCATGCGTCTCATCCAAGTCCTCCATAGGATCAGAAGAAAGAGCTATATCTATATTTTTTTGTCTCAACAGGCTGGAAACAAAAGGCGTTGATCCGCACTTACCGGATAAATTTTCCGTGATCTCAAGAAGGTCATTCATTAGCAAAGGACTAACACAAGCTCCCATACAATCAGAGAAACCAAGCCTAACATCAGGCTTTTTCCCTTCGATAGAATTTTGGACTGACCGAGCTAGATCATCTAACTGTTCCAAAATCAAAAACGCTCTATTCCAAAGAAGCCTTCCAGCAGTGGTGAGCTGCATCGGACGTCTATCTCGATCGAAAAGAGCAGAGCCTAACTTATTCTCAATTTTCTTTATTGCCGCAGAAACCGCAGGCTGACTGATTCCGAGAGTGTCAGCAGCGCGAGTCATATTGCAGTCCTTTGCAGTCTCAAGAAAAATTCTGAGAGAGGGAATATCTAGATTAGTCTCTTTAGCCATGATCTCAACCTAACAGGGAAAAATAGACAAAAAATTCCTCACATTATCACTTCCTCAAATTTATTTGAGGAACAAAGCTGAGTACATAAAAATAAGGCCATTTTATGAAGGTCGATCAATGTCTTATATATCGCTTCATTGCTTCAGACCTTTTCGCTAATTTCTCCTTCGAAAGGAGAAAAATATGCTTTTTGGGGTCAGTCTTGGACTAAGCGCCTGTGTGCTGTGGGGCTTTACCTATCTACTACCGCTTTTGCTTCCTCAGTATCCAACTACATACATATCTATCGCAAGGGCCATTGCTATGGGACTCACTGCAGTCGTCGGCTTATATCTGCAGCGGCAGTATCTCGCTAAAGTCACTCGATCAGATTGGAAGTGCGCCTTTTGGCTAAGTTTAGTAGGTAATCTTATTCAGCCATGGTGTTTGTTCACTGCAGTTCTTTACTCGGGTGTTGCACTTGCCGCAACTTTCTTTGGCCTTATCCCTGTCCTTGTCGCTTTGATTGCAAATGAAAGGGATCGTAAAAAAGGCAAACTCTTTCTTCCGGTAAGAAGACTAACGATCCCGCTGGCCATGATGCTGGCCGGACTATTCCTCTCAAACTTTGACGGACTTATACAAACGATATCAAATTTCGAGGAGCATCCGAATTTTTTTATCGGAATAATTTTCGCCAGCGCCTCAACAGCGATGTGGACATGGTATCCCATTCGCAATGCCGACTGGCTGTTGGATCACGCGCAGATCAGCCCGGTCTTCTTTGCTAGTATGCAGTGTTTTCTTCTCCTGCCTTTTGGTATCTTAGCCTACATAATTTTATGGTGCGCCTCGGGAGATCTAGAAGGTTTTTTAGGGCCTAAACCGATTGATTTCATCGGATGGTCCTTGTTTGCCGGCATCGTATGCTCCTTTGGTGCCACCGCACTTTGGAACGCTATGTGCCAAAAAGTCCCAACCGCAATCGCTGGGCCCATGCTTGTCTTTGAAACGATCTTCTCCGTAGTGTGGGGATGCGTTTATGCAAGCGAATTACCAAGTCTCACGCTTTTCGTCGGAATGGTTTTATTGGTAAGCGGAGTGGTCTATGCGCTGACGCTATTCAACTCACTTCAGAAAAATGAGATAAGCGACCTTAACCGCTCGGAGCTGTAAGTCCATAAAAATTACCCGGCGTTTAGCTTCTCACTATTCGCCGGGAAATGTTTGTCGGAAAACGCGTCTCGTTTTCCGACTTCTTCTTATTGTTACCCTAGTAACTTACTTGTGATATCCGCACTTGGGGCAGGCGCCATGCTCGTCAAGCATGATACCGCAGAGCGGGCAGCGGTCTTTAGAGCCGTGTGTTGCAAACTCCTGTGTCGCCGCATTAACACCGCTTGTAAATGTGATCTTGGCAATGTTGAGCTTGTCTTTGAGAAGGTCGTAAACAATCTTAATCATGCCTTCAACGGTCATGGTCTCTTTGGTCACCACCAGTCGGCATTCCGGATAGCAGGTGATCAAATCAGTCTTGATCGCTTCACCTTTCATTGTGTTGGTCGGAGCGCCGTTGCGAATGCCCTGCTCTTCATAAACATTGAGAATCGCTGGAAGAAGCGGATCATCCTCTCTCAGGATCAAAGCGTGGTCAAAGTTCTTCAGAACCGCCCAAGCAGTTTTCTGAATCTCATTACAGGGGAAAACCATGTTGACACCCGGTTCAACAGAATCCTCGACTTCTATTGTCAATACACCGGTATGGCCGTGCAGATACTGCGCCTCTCCCTGGAAGCGATAGAAACGGTGAGCATACTGAATGTCAAAACTGGTGATACTTCTCATTTTTAATCCCAAAAAAAAAGAATTGATGTTATTGTTTTTTGCCTTCGGTTTTTTCTTCAGCTTTCGCGGCACACTCTTTGCAGAGGCCGTAAAACGTCAGATCATGACCAAACAGCTTAAAACCGGAGTTGTCACGAACCGATTCTTCCAAGTGATCCAAATAAGGAAGCTCCAAATCACAGATTGCGCCACACTTAATGCACCGGGCATGGTAGTGATTGGTCTGAATGTGGTCATACCGCTCTGCAGAACCGCTTATACGCCGAAGCTTTATCTCTCCGCTCTCCGAAAGCTGCTTCAGATTGCGATAGACCGTCGCTCGGCTGACAGAAGGGTTAGTACTCGCAATATGCTGATAAACCTCATCGGCCGTCGGATGGTCCTTTAACTCCAGAACCGCGTCCAGTACAAGCTGTCTTTGAATCGTATTCCTCATCTAAACCTCACTTGCTTCGAATCAAAATTCGTTAATTGAATTCTATCTTATTTGAGACAATATGTCATTTAGGATAAATTATCGTTTGTATCAGATTGTAATAGTTTTAGAAAATCCCTGTGTGTCTCAGCAGCGTTACCGCTAAAGGCACCGTGAAAGAAGACACCACGGTCGTGATAATCATGGCATTGGCAATAACATCTTCTGCGGCTTGGAACTGCCTGCACATCAGGTACACATTGACGCCGATCGGAAGACATCCTAAAAACACCACTGAAGTGGTTTCTACAGGCCCTAACCCGATCAGAACGGCTAGCGTATAAATCAGCAGCGGATGAAGAAAAAGCTTAATTCCGCTCAATACAAAGCTCTTCTTTATACCCGGGCCTAAACCGTATTCGGCTAAGCCCATTCCCACCACAATCAAACTCATCGCGGTTGCCGAATTGCCGATCAGCCGAATCGGCTCGTCAACGACATACGGAATCTTCAAACCGGTAAGACTCCAGAGAACGCCCAAGAAAATAGAAATAATCAGCGGATTTTTAAAAACGGAAAGAACCGTTCTGAAAAAACTTCTCCACGTCAGATGTCCGGTTTGAAGCGCGAACCCGACCGTAATCGAAACCAATGTCCAAAGTATCATAGCGTTCATGGAGAGAACAGCTGAAATGGACGGAGTGACCTGCTCGCCAAGCATGGCAATCGCCAGAGGAAGACCGAGAAGCCCGTTATTGGAAAACACGCACCCGGTTCCGAAAATCGCTGAACCGACCGCTGACATCCCCAGAACCTTCCGAGCAATAAAACGGCCGACAAAAAACAGAATAAAACAAGCACCAAAGTATGCAATCAATAACCGTAAATCCGCATGCCCTTCCTGCACAAAAATATTGGATAGAAGTCGAAAGAGCATTGCCGGAAGAGCAATGTTGAACGCAAATTTAGCTAAGACATTGCTCGCTGTCTTATTAAAGCCGAACCAGCGAGACAAGGCATAACCGAGAAAAATCATCAGGAAAAGAGGCGAACTCTTCTCAAGCTGAAGTGCAAACTGAGCAAGAAGCGTCGTGTCCATTTGGGATGAGGATTTATCTGTTTAATATCCCTTGATCTTACGCTTCACTAATGCGATAAAAGATTCAGCAGATCAGAAAATTCCGAAGATACTCGGCAGTATTGATCGGGAAAAATATCAAGACGGCCTTCTTAAAAATCCCGAAGGAACTAAATTATTTCTCAAGGTTTCAGTTTGTATACAAAGATAAATTCCCGTCAATATCGCAAAGATTTCTTACGGTTTTCATTAACGCTTAAATTTATTTAAGTAAATATTAATCCCGGCCAATAATGATTGCATTCAATTAATTATCATCAACCAAGGACTAATTCAATGATCCGACTTTCATTAAAAAAGACGGCTGCCGCTGCTGCCGTAACACTGGCTTTTACTGCCGGCGCACTGCTTCAGAACGACTCCGCGCTCAGCCCTGTCGCACCTGCGGCTGCTCAGCAGATCCAGTCTCAGCTGCCGGACTTCACAAAGCTTGTTGAAGAAAACGGTAAGACAGTTGTCAGCATCGAAGTCTCCAAAAAACCCAAATCTATGCCCTCCCGCGGCGGCTCGGACCGTTTCCGCGGTATTCCCAAAGACCAGCTTGACCTGCTTCGCCGCTTCGGCTTCCCGTTCGGTCCGGATTTTGATTTCCGCGGCCCCCACGATTCCATGCCTGACATGCCGGCTCGCAAAGGCCAGGGCTCCGGCTTCATCATCAGCCCGGACGGAATCATCCTGACGAACCATCACGTCATTGACGGTGCAGACGAAATCACGGTACACCTGACAGATAACCGCGAATTCAAGGGCAAGGTTCTCGGCTCTGACGAAAAAACCGACATCGCTGTCGTCAAGATTGATGCCAAAGATCTTCCTGCCGCCAAACTCGGCAGCTCTGAAAAGGTTAAGGTCGGTGAGTGGGTTGCAGCCATCGGCGCTCCGTTCGGCCTTGAAAACACTGTCACCAGTGGTATCGTTTCCGCAAAAAGCCGCAACCTGCCGAGCGATCAGTTTGTTCCGTTCATTCAGACGGATGCGGCCGTCAACCCCGGCAACTCTGGCGGTCCGCTTTTCAATATGAAAGGTGAAGTGATCGGTATCAACTCCCAGATCTTCTCCACTTCCGGCGGCTTCATGGGACTTTCTTTCGCAATTCCGATCGACCTGGCGCTCCAGATCAAGGACGATCTGATTAAAGACGGCAAGGTTCATCGCGGCAAGCTCGGAGTCGTCATTCAGACTCTGACTCCGGAACTTGCCAAGAGCTTCGGTCTTGAGAAGGCAAAAGGCGCGCTTGTAGCTGAAGTCACAAAGGACAGCGCTGCTAATAAGGCCAAGATTGAAGAAGGCGACATCATCCTTTTCTTCGATGACAAGGAAATCGAGAAGGCTTCCGATCTGTCCCGCTCTGTCGCATCTGCAAAACCGAGCACCGAGCACACCGTTAAAGTGCTTCGTGACGGTAAAGAAGTGACACTGAAGGTAAAACTTGATTCTGCCAGTGACTCCGATGTTCCGACAGAAGCTCAGCAGGCAAAATCTAAAGGACGCCTCGGTGTTTCCGTTCGTCCGCTCAGCGACGAAGAGAAGAAGAAATTCGGCGACGGCCTGTTTGTTGTTTCCTCTGAAGGCGCAGCGGCAAAAGCCGGAATTAAAGAAGGCGACGTTCTCCTGAGCGTTGGCGGAAAGAAAATCCGCTCCTTCGATCAGTTTAAGAAGGCAGTAGAAAACGCGAAAGACACACTCGCACTGCAGGTTGCCAGAGAAGGCTCCCGCATCTATGTCGCTGTCAAACTTGACGACAAAGAAAAGAAAGAAGAAAAGAAATAATCTTTTCTCCTAAATAAAGCCGTTAAGCCCGCAGAAATCTAAATCTGCGGGCTTTTCTTTTCACAATTAAAATTTCTTAGTCAGACCGATCAGCCAGTATCTTTCAAAAATTCCGGTCAAAAGTACCAAAACGCCGGAAATCGCCATGCAGGAAGGTCCAAAAAATGCCAAGGCCGCGGCTCCAAGTCCGCCAATGAGGTAAACCATCACGAGCAAAAGACCGGTCTCAGAGTGGTAAACAAGCTTTGCGCGCTCCCGAGTCTCCAAATACATCAGTGCGAACGCGACGCATCTGGCGCAAAGAAGAATCAGCATGGGAACAAGCAGCTGCGCCCAAACAGTCCAAGATCCTAAAGCAAAGGCCATCACCGCATACAAACCGCATCCCATCAGAAGCGCGTCGGATACCATAAAACTTGTCAGCCACCGTGCGTCCTTCACTCCGGGCTGAGATGTGCAGCTGAACGCAACGCCCTTATAGCAGATAACCACCAATGCTCCGATAAAAGCGAGTACAGTGAAAAGCCTCATCAAAACGCCGGCATAGATATGTATCACCGGACCTCCGCTTCCAAAGAGATAGGTCAGCCAGTAAATCGCCACAGCGGCGCCCAAGCAGCTTGAGTAGCATGCAAGCCCCCATACTCCGACAGAAAGCGGCGATTTGAAGTGCAGAACACGCATTGCGTGAATAAATCTCGGCGGATCGCCTAAATCAAATACCAGCAGCGCCAAGTCAATCAGCACAATAATGAGCGCCAGAGTCAGCGCAAAAGGCAAAAGGTTTGAGAACACGTGACCCCCAAGAAACCAAGCCACAGTGGTAAACACCATAAAACCTGCCGTGAGATTATTAAAGAACGCGTCCCAAACAATAATATTTTCCCAGTCCGGACGATGCGTCAGGTCATGCCCCTCATACGGAGACGGATAGTTGCTAGCCCAAGGTTTTAAATTTGTATTCATTGCGGCCTCCTTAGATCAAACTTGCCGCGACAGCCGCAAGACAAAGCACAAGCGTCGCGATGCCCCTTAAATAATCACCTGCCATGTAATGGCTCGGCGTCTGAGGAGACTCCGGGAGACCATACACCTCCGGCTTATCCATCAGTAAATAGAAAGAGTTCAGACTGTCATACTGCGGGAATTGATCCTTTCCGTACAAACGCGCCTCCGGATGACCATGCTTAACGAGATAATTCAGGCGTTCTTCCGCAAGAGTCGCCATGTATTCTCTCGGTCCAAAGTCAATTGCCCCGGTCGGGCAAGCCTCTTTACAGGCCGGATCCAAACCGTCACGCAGTCTGTCATAACATTCGGCGCACTTCATAGAGTGCCCGCTCTCACTGCTGATTTCCGGAACTCCGAAGGGGCAGGCCGCAACGCACATGCCGCAGCCCATACAGATATCCGTCTGATAGTAAATTCCGCCAAATTCATTTCGAACGATCGCTCCGGTCGGACAAGCTTCATGACACGGGGACGTACGGCAATGTTTGCATTGGTCGCTCATAAAGAGCCAATGACCTTCTTTTGGTTCGTTCAAAAGCGCGTCTATCGTCTTTGGCGCAGGACGATCCACCTCATTGTGCTCAGAAAAGCGTTCGATAAACTTAACATGACGCCAATTGTTTGCGGACAAATCTCCGGTGTTGTCATAACTCTGACCGGACCAATGAATCGGGTCATTTTTCAGCTGGTTCCACTGTTTGCAGGCAACCTCGCAGGATTTGCAACCGGTACAGATTGAAGTATCGGTAAAGAATGCGAGTTCCTGAAGACGCGGCAGAGGGTCTTCCCGATCAAAAAGCGCATAACACGGATCAACCTTGTGGTTTTTCTTCGGCTCGCCTTCAGGATAACCTTTTTTCACTACGTCAAAAATGTTTTTGCCGTCAATCTTCATGATTAGTTCCTCCCTTCAGGCTGAGCGGCCCACGGGGTGTCCGGGACCGGTTTTGTCATGGACTCCGGATACTCGACAGGCTCCGGTACAGCCTTTCGGATCTTGCTCATTTCCGGTTTATCGATCTTCACAACAAAACCCTTAGAGCTTGGAATCAGTCCGTCAGGAGCCATATCCGCAGGACTTAAGTCATTTGTTATCGGATCGCACATCACGCCTTTATAACCGGAACATACGAAGCGTCCCGCAATACTTGCGGGCTTGCCGTTAATTCGTCCGATTCTCAGACGCGGCGTCACCAAGGCTCTAACCTGAATTTCCGTGCGAGGACTCTTAACGGAAACGTATCCGCCGGTCGTCACACCGATTGACTCAGCAACTTCCGGCGCGATTTCAATGAAACTAGCGGGCTGAAGCGCCACGAGCCACGGGGTATGACGCGTCATCGCTCCGCTTAGCCAATGTTCTGTCATGTGATACGTTGTCATGACAGTCGGATAATTCGGATCGCCCGGGCTGACCATCGGATTCAATTTATCTTCGATGATTCGGACATCCGGAACACGGTCTGTCGACCAAAGCAGATTCTTATACGGAGATTCACTCGTTTCGTAGTAAACGGGAAACGGGCCCTCTTTAATGCCGTAAGGCACAAACAGCCATGCACGTCCGTCCGTATGCACGCCAAAAGCGTTCGCCTGCTCCGAGGGCGCGGCAGAGGCATCAAACTGAGGATGATCAAAACCGACCCAGCTCTGTGAAGCTTCATCCCACCAAACCAGCTTTTTACGCTCAGACCAAGGTTTGCCGTTCAAGTCAGATGAGCATCGGTTATAAAGCACTCTGGAATTCAGCGGCCATGCATAGCGGTAGTAGAGATCAATTTCATGATCCGGAGTTCCTGCCTCCCGACGCTTCATCAGATTCTCACCGTCTTCATTAATAAAGCCGGAGAGAAGCCTGCATCCGCAAAGAGTGGATCCGTCATCGCGCAGTTCTCCTGAACCCTGAATCGGTTTCCCGGTTTTAAGGTCGACCCCGTTCATTTCCAGCGCAACTGCATCTATATCGCAGTCTCCTTCAATACGGGGCAGCCCCTGAGCGTTCACCGCTCCGGGAGCGTCATCGTACATCCAAGTCAGTGCGCGCAGACCTTCATCTCTGGGCAGTCCTTCAGATTCAGCCATCGCTTTTAGGCGCTTGCCCAGCTGGTAAGTCCACCAGGCATCCGATCGGCAGTCACCCGGAGAGACGCGGATTCGATCGTGCCACTGCATCAGCCGCTCAGTATTATTGGCTGATCCGTCCTTTTCCATCAGAGAAGAAGTCGGAAGATAAAACACCTCCGTCTGACAGTCTTTAGGCGCAGGGCCTGTCGGATCCGCATACCACACTGAAGCTGTTTCGTTTTCGAACATATCGCAGACAACCAGCCACTTTAAGCTTCGCAGCGCGTCTCTGCTCCATCCTGCGTTCGGATTTGTTACGGCAAGGTTCTGTCCGAATACCAGCAGACCTTCCACTTCTCCCTTCAGAGCTCTTTCCATCGTCACTGTCAGGGACTGATTCCCGCCGAGTTTCGGAAGCCACTGATAACCGTACTCGTTATCTGACGTTGCCGCATCTCCGTACCAAGCCTTCAGAAGGCTGATCATGTACTTCGGAAGCGCCTTCCAGGATCCGCGCTCTGTTTCAAGTTTCCACATGCCGTCCTGCTTATCGCGCGCACCGGAAAAACCATGTCCGTTTTCCAAGTAGTCTTTCAGCGTCGCGTTTTGCGGAGCGATCTCAGGAAGCGGAATGTAGTTGGGCAGATCTCCGAACAGCGTTGGAATATCGGTTGCGCCCTGAACGTTAGAGTGTCCTCTCAAGGCCAAGATTCCGCCGCCCGGACGGCCTATATTGCCCAGCAGCAGCTGAAGGATCGCACAGGTTCTGATAATCTGCGTTCCGCTCGAATGCTGAGTAAATCCGGTCGCATAACAAAAAGCAGTTGTTTTATCCCGACCGGAATTCCTTGCCATGAACTCTGCGACTTTGACCACATCACATGCACGGCAGCCGCAGATCTCTCCAACCATTTCCGGAGTGTATTTTTCTACCTGCCGACGAAGCAGCTGCATCACGCAGTGCGGATCCTGCAGTGTCGGATCGCGTTTAGGTTCGCCCCGTTTACCGTCGGGACCTGTTTCATAGACGTAATCCCAGGAATCGACTTCTTCACTATAGGACCTTTTTTCCGGATCCCAACCGTTAAACAAACCGGTCACATCATCAAATCGGAATTTCGGGTTGATGATGGTCGAAGCATTGGTAAAGGCAAGCACATACTCTTTAAACCAGAGTTCATTTTTGAGGATATATCGGATGATTCCCGACAAAAACGCGATGTCGGTCCCCGGGCGGATGTGAACATGATGATCACAGGCGGCGCTTGTGCGTGTATAGCGCGGATCGACATGGATCGTGACCGCTCCCTTCTTCTTTGCCTGCATCGGCCAGTAGAAAGCCACCGGATGGGCTTCTGCCATATTCGAGCCCATAATCACAATGCAGTCTGAATTCATCAGATCCCGCGGCGGGTTTGTGCAGGCGCCAAAGCCAAACGTCGGACTCAGCGCCGCAACCGTGGTCGAGTGACAGTACCGAGCGGAATTCTCCACCGGAAGAATTCCGAGTCCGCCGGTAAAGAGCTTACGAAACAGATAGCACTCTTCGTTATCGTTGGCGCTGCCGCCAATAAAACCAATATTTGCGCAGTTATTGACCGTGATTCCGGTCTTCCCATCCTTCTCTACAAAACCGCGCTTGCGGGAATCCCAGATTCGTTTTGCAACCGTGTCCAGTATCCAGTCCAGGGAGACTTCCTCCCATTTATCCGTACCGGGTGCACGATACATTGGTTTTACCTTACGATAGGGGTTATCGTTAAGTGCAAATGTAGAGGACCCTTTTGGGCACAGCCGACCCTGATTGACAGAACTTCTCGGATCACCTTCTACGTCTATGAGTGTATCGCCTTTAAAAAAGCCCAGCTGTGAGCAGCCGACAGCACAATACTGACAGATCGTGCTTCCTATTCTCGCGCCTCTGAGCCGTGAGCAGCGGAATTTAGTTCTCGGGCTGTATACGTCGCTTATTGTAGTCATGGGGTGTCTCCAATGTCATTAGAGCCATTGTGGATCACCGTGACGGCTATTATTATTTCCCTGTCCTAATTCGGGAGGAACGGTTTGCGGCTGCGGAGTCAGTTATTTCCGGTTAGGCAGGGGAATCCTTATACCAACCCCTTTTTTATTAAAATATCACTCTCACGAAAACCTTCATAAGGATTTCCCTCTGTTTCGGTCCTCTCTACGGTAGTAACCCTTGCCTTGCAGATTGTAAATTTTCTTCTTCTAATTACAATTAATTTGTTCGATTTGTTCGATTTTTTCCGTCGTTGTCGTCCTTCTCATTCCTTAGCTTAAAAAGGTCCGCAGCGGAATAACCGCATGAATCAGCAACAGAATAGAACTAGAATAGATTACTAGGGAGCTGTAGTTATGGAACTATTAAGAGAAGAATTAGCGCAGTACAGCAATGAGCTCATTATTATCGGCGTGCTGATTATTGCTTTTGTCAGTTTTTATTCTCGTTTCTTTAAGAAGAAAAAATAAACCGGCCGGTTACGGCCGGGAATCCCATTTCCTATTTCGCGGTTGCCATTAAGTGTAGCCACAGCTCCGAGAAGCCGGACCAAAATACCTGAACACCGATACAGATCAATATAAAAGCAAAAATTCTGGAGATCGCTTCCGTACCGGTCTGACCAATAACCGTTGTGATTCGGTCCGCATATTTAAAACACAGCCAAACCAGCAGCGCGTTCGCAAGTGCAGCCAAACTTGTACTTAAAACATTCGGGACAGAGAACGTCATAGATGTTCCGATCGCTGTTGTTACGGCGATTGCACCGGGGCCGAGCGTCAGAGGAAGAGTAAAAGGATAGAACGCGAGTTTCATCAAGTCTGAATGAGATTTTTTATTTATACTGCTCTGAGCCTTTTCGCCGTCTGCTTCCGAACTTGAAGAACTGCTGTTAAGTGTCAGCCAGCCTGCAGAAAACAGCACAAGACCGCCCGCGACGCGGAGAACGCCGATAGAAATCCCGAAGAAGCTCAGAATAAACTGCCCGATATAAAGAGAGCACATCGCCATCACAAAGAAATACAAGGCGACGCGATTAGAAAGTTCCGCTCTCTCCTGTCGAGTAGCTCTTCCTGTCATCGTAAGAAAGAAAAAAGCCGCTCCAAGCGGATTAACCACTGTTACCAGTGAGGTAAAGACGTAAAGAAACGTATTAAAAAATGAAGTGAGCATGAAATGCGAACCTTTCGACTGATCAACAGCAGATTCTAATGGAAAGAGACGGCAGACCCCAGGGTCTGCCGTCTCTTCGTTTACATTTCTTTAGTATTCAACGCCGGTCGTATCACCTGCCGGTTTAGCCTGTTTCGGGACCAGAAGGACCAAGTTAGGCTTGGTTGCCGCAGAAGACGGCAGCGGAGCAACATCCGCAAGCGCGCCGTATTTCTTTCTCAGCACTTCGATATCACCGAATTCGATGGCTCGGTTAGGACAGCTTTCTACGCAAATCGGCTGACGACCTGTTTGGAGACGATCCACACAGGCATCGCACTTACGCATTTTCTTAGCATCGACATCAAGTACCGGAGCATGGTACGGGCACGCCTGAGCGCACATTCCGCAGCCGATGCATTTTGCTGTCTCGATAAGGACCAGACCGTCCGCAGCGCGCTTTTGGTGCGCCTTAGTCGGGCATACCTTGACACAAGCCGGGTCGGTACACTGGTTGCATGCGGTACTCACATAGTAAGCAAATACATCCTGCTCCCATGCGCCGTTCGCGTCTTTTTTCCAGTTTCCGCCTGCATACTCTCTGACCTTTCTAAAGTTCAGACCAACAGGCAGGTTATGTGCGTCTTTACAAGCCACGGCGCAGGTCTTACAGCCGGAGCATTTAGATACATCCACAAAAAATCCAAGCTGACTCATCTTCATTCTCCTAAGCTTTTCTTACTTCAACAAGGTTGGTGTGCTGAGGATTGCCCTTAGCAAGCGGGCTCGGTCTCAGTGAGGTCAGCGTATTGATGTTGCGGCCAACGTCAACCGACTTTCCTCCAACCTGCTTCGGCGTATACCACGCACCCTGAGGCAGTGTCACAACGCCCGGCATGATGCGGCTTGTGACCTTAACCGGCATTTCAAGCGTGCCTCGGTCATTGAATACCAGCACCATGTCACCGTTCTTAAGGCCGCGGGCCTGAGCATCGAGCGGATTCATGAAGAGCACATCTGGATGCTGTTCACGGAGCCAGGGAAGATTATGGAAAGTTGAATGAATTCTGCCGTGGTGGTGGAAGCCGTAGCACTGAAGCGGATATTTCTTCGTCAGCGGGTCACCGGCCTGTTCCCATGTCGCGCAATATTTCGGGATTGCAGAAATCACGTCGCCCTCGGGAAGTTTCCAGGTTTCGGCAATCTTATTGAGACGATCCGAGTAGATTTCGATCTTACCGGAAGGTGTTTTAAGCGGATTTGCCTGAGGATCTTTTCTAAAGGCAGACAGACCGACAGTATTCTTCTTCCAATCGTAGACCTGCTGAGGACCTTCCTTCCAGAAGACTTCCCATTCAGGAAGCTGCGGAACTTTCTTACGAGTTTCGTTGTAGCACCATTCGAGCCACTGATCCTGAGTTCTACCTTCAGTGAATTCCTCTTCTTTACCAAGTTCTTTGGCGATCAGTCGGCAGATTTCATAAGAAGTCTTCTGATCCCACTGAGGCTCAACGGCCTTATGCATCGGAAGAATCGAACTTGTTGCGCCGTTAGAGCTTCCTCCGCAGGCGATATCGTTTGTTTCAGGACCCATAACGTCCGGAAGCAGGATATCGGCGTAACGGCAGGACGGCGTCATCATGTTATCGCAGACGACAATAAATTCGCACTTCGAAGTATCTTTCAGAATCTTATCGGTTGCATTGGAGTCTGCATGCTGATTGATCATGGTGTTGCCGCCCGAGTTCACAATCATCTTGATGTTGTGATCGAGCTTCTTGACGCCTCTCATACCGTCGGTGAGATCCGTCATATCTTTTCCGCGGACAATCGCATCCGTCCACATAAACACCGGAATCGTTGCCTTAACGGGATTCTTGCCTGTCGGGAGATAAACGGCCGGAAGCGTGTAATTGGCTTCTGCGTCACCGCAGTTTGTACCCGAAAGACCAATCTGGCCCAAAAGGATCGGGAGCATTGCGATCGCGCGGCTTGTCTGCTCACCGTTTGCCTGACGCTGCGGACCCCAGCCCTGAGAAACAAAGCACGGCTTTGTTGTGCCCATTTCTTTAGCCAGAGATTTAATCGTATTAACAGGAATACCGGTAATCTTTGAAGCCCATTCAGGAGTCTTAGCGATACCGTCGGGTCCTTTGCCGAGGATATGGCTCTTATAGTCGCTTCCCTTCTTCGCATCTGCCGGCAGAGTTTTTTCATCGTAGCCAATGCAGTATTTATCCAGGAAGTCCTGATCAACCCAGCCGTTATTAATCAGCTCATAGGCGATAGCTTCGACCAGAGCCGCATCTGTACCCGGGCGGATCGGGATCCACTGATCCATTCCTGCGGCAACCGTGTCGTTATACATCGGGTCGATCATGATGCTCTTGGGTTTACCGCGTTCAAGGGCGCATTCAAGCTGATAGCCTTTTCCGCCGCCGGAGCCTCTGGTAACCGCGCTGTTGCCGCCGAATGTCACATAGAGTTTGGCATTTGCAATTTCACCGACATCGGAAGCTGGTCTGGCGCCGTAGGTATAAGGGAAAGCCGCTCCGATCTGAGCGGTAGAGTACGAGCCGTAGTATTTAAGGTAGCCGCCCATAAGATTCAGCAGACGCCACCAAGCGCGGCGAGAGTTCACCAAGGACTGCTGACCGGAGCAATACTGCCAATAAAGCGACTCATTACCGTACTTCTCAACCGTATTTTTAAGGTTTTGAGCAACGGTTTTAATGGCTTCATCCCAAGTGATGCGTTCGAATTTTCCTTCACCGCGTTCACCAACACGTTTCATCGGATACTTGAGACGGTCAGGAGAATAGAGACGCTGGCGAAGAGAACGGCCTCTCAGGCAGGCACGAATTTGACGATGGTCGCAGGAGTCGCCTGCTGTGTTATCCGTTTCAACACGAATAACCTGACCGTCTTTAAGGAAGCAGCGCTGAGGGCAGCGCTGTCCGCAGTTAATCACGCAGGCGTTCCACACGAACGGTTCAATCTCTTTGACTGCCTGGGCGACAGCGTGAGAGATCGGGCTGAGTGAAAAGCCGAATGTTGCGGAGGCATATGCAGAAAGTCGCAGGAAATTCCTGCGTCCAAGAGTAGAAGAGAGAAAATCTGACATTAGAGAATTCTCCATGGGGTGGTAGTTTATGTTTCGACGATTGTCAATTTCGTCAGTTGAATTGTATATATAACGGTATTTTGTTATAACTCGGGCATTTACGGAGGGTAAAAAATAGCAGCCGAAGCCGCTATTAATAACTGAACTGCATCGTGCTAACGCTGTCTGTTTTTCATTGCCTGGGCAGTCAGACGACTGCGCATTAATCTATAGCAATAGAGTTCTAAAACTTTTTTTAGTACTGCTCTCATAATTCCCTCTCTTTTCCAAAGAGTAACAGCCCTAAGTGGTTATTTGCTTAGAAAAGGCTCAACTTGAGCGTATTTTCTTTCTATATAGAGACAAAATGTAAGAATTGCACGTAACTTGTGAACATGTTCACGGCCGCCGGAGAATGGGTTTTATAAACGAATATATTATTCC
>ERZ777306.815-NODE-815-length-58701-cov-18.664973_pt1 | contig 58701 bp, 39 predicted proteins | sample MGYA00374966_ERZ777306 | MGnify/ENA primary metagenome ERZ777306 (study PRJEB29329, sample SAMN06343882) | mouse gut metagenome | isolation source: Mouse cecum | place: Austria: Vienna | collected 2014-11-15 ... | reverse complement strand
CCGACTCGTGTAAACGGGCTTTGGATTCACATTTGTTTTTAAACAACCTCTTAGTTTTTTATGCTTGTTACTTCTGAGAGCCTCGCAGAGCGTTTACGAGACCGATGCGGGCAGCCTGTATGGCCGGAATGCCGCTCGACAGCAGGTTGAGAACGAAACAGAACCCGAGCGCGAGACCGAATGTCGACCACTGTATCAGCATCCCGAGGTCAACCTTGGGTTTCACAAGAGTAAAGCTATATTCCAGACTGAACAGCATATCATTGAAAAAGAACGCGACGACAACGCTGAGCAACAACCCGATGACACCCGCTATCAGAGTCACAATCAGGTTCTCGGTGACAATATTGAAAATCGTCCTCATGCGTGTGGCTCCAAAAGCACGGCGGATTGCAATCTCGCTGACACGCTGACGCAGCCGGCTGTGGGTCATGCTCGACAGATTGACAGCCGGGACAAGCAGAAGAATCAGATAGGTCATCCAGCGGCGGTGACGCGCCTGCTCGACATCAGGTTCGAGATTTGCCGAAAATGCAATTGCTTCCTTCTCTTGATCATAGGGGCGGTTGCGGTAAATCAGCCTCCATCCGGCCTCGCCGATAGTGCGGTTGAAATCTTTCCCAAGCCGCTCAACCTCGGCGCGGATTTCGGGAAAATCGGCCCTGTCACGGGCAAGGATTGTCGCTGAGCACCCGCCCATATAGGAACACCATGTATTGTTAATTATGTTTCCGGCTTTCAACGAAGTCCACACCTGCGCGTATGCCTTGCGGGCAAGCGTCGAGACAGGCTTTACCACCCCGGCGACTTTGAACGGGGCATTGTCAATCAATAGTTCCCTGCCGGAGACCTCGGTCGAGCCGAAAAGCCGCCGCGCCACATTCTCGTCAATCACCGCCACGGGGATACCGGCGTCAAAGGTCGCCTTGTCCCACGGTTTACCGTTCAGAAACGTGAAATCAAACACTTTCCAAAACTTTTCGTCAGTTCCAAGACAGTCGGCGGAGAATGTAACCGAATTGGGAAGCGCCACTGATGCCGCCTGACATCCCGAGCCGTATATCGATACCGCCTCAGGAGTCGTCAGGTTGCCGAAACATTCGACAGCCGTCTGATATGACATCGGGCCGTTAGAAGTATTGTTAGCGTCACCGGAACCGGTGTCGCCCCAGTCCTTGTTGGTTATCGACATAAAACCGACATGGAGCATGCGGTCACGCCCGCTCTCGGGGGCAAACGGCGCAACCTTGACTTGCTGTATCATCACCATCACCATTATCAGGAATATGGCGAGCGACGTACCTACGACGGTCACGGCACTGACGGCAGGCTGCTGCCGCATCTCGTTGAAACATTGTTTTAATAAACTTGCCATTTATAGTTAATTTGTTGGAGTTAGCTAATTTATTCATCATGCAGAGCTATGGCCGGCCGGACTTTGGTTGCTGCAAACGCCGGGAGACTGGTCCCGGCCACAATCATCAACGCCATCAGCACAAACACCACGCCGATACAAAACCACAGGCGCCCATAGCTGAAATAGTCATGTTCATTGCTTATTACAAGATTGTTGTAACGGATGAGCCAATCGGTCAGGACGGCCAGCGGAGTCACAATCATCAACAGCAACATACCTTCCGAGACAAGCCGACGGAAAATCGAGCCTCGTGTGGCCCCGTTGACCATCCGCACGGCAATTTCCGATGTGCGGCGGCGTGTGCGGAACCAGAATGTCCCGAGAAGGCCGAGAAACACGTTGACAAGCAGGAATCCCATTACAAGGAACAGGCGCATGGCAACCTTGTCCTGCTCGGCCAGATAACTGTCACGGACAGAGTCCATCGACACAATGTCGTTGACATAGAGGTTTCCTATCGAAAATTCTGTAGCCATGTTGTCGCGGAAACTCTTGACAAACTCCCTGCCGTCGGCAGCTTCGGTGACTCGGATAAAAATCTCGTTGTAACCATCCATTGCATCATCGTCACTCTCCTGCATCGGCCACGCAAGATAACCGCTGACGGCAAGAGGGTCATAGTCGCTACGCTTGACATCCTCGACAAGCGCGCCGAGACGCTGATGGGCAATGCTGCCGTCATAGTTGTATCGCAGATACGGTTTGCCGATGAAGTCGAGCGCGTTGCCGCCCGCATGAGCCGAATCCACCGACGTGTGGATATTCACACCCGCAATGACCTCGCCGCGGGCTATAATCTCGCCCAACTGCTCGGGGGTCTCGCCGCGCACGCCCTTCATCCTGAACACACGCGGAAACTCGGGAGTAATTGTAACAGTGCGTATCGAAAGCTCCCCGTTTACACCGAAAACAGCCGTATCACCGGGAGCGACAAGAACCTCTACACCGCTCCATGAACCGCTGCGGCTGTAAGGGGCCGCGCCCACCTGCGCTACAGCGGCGGCCTCGATGCCGGGATGGCGGCGAAGCCGGGCGAGAAGTTCACGCAGGTCATAGGCACTGCTGCTGTTTTCGACATAGCGCGGATGGTCTTCCCCGAGGAAATCGACTTTGAGCTGGTAGACATGCTCGATGTCCGAGCCGGTCGGCTCGACCTTATAGACAAGCGAGCCATATAGAGTATCGGCGATAAACCACAGTACGACCGACACGATAAACAGTTCGACGGCAAGTCCTACGTTGGACTTCCATTCGTTTTTCATCTGTGTAAAGAGTTTTCCATTCATGGCTGCGCGTTATTTTTCATTGTTGTTGATTGCCTCGACCGGGTTGACACGCGACGCACGCCACGCGGGAATACCCGCGCTCAACAGGTTGAGGATGAAGGATGCCAAGAGAGCAAGACCGAATACCGGCCAGCGGAAAAGCATCGCGCCCGATACCCCCAACACAATCGACGGTGTATTCCACCCGCGCCAAGCGTCAAAAATTGCATCGGCAAAAAGATAGGCAAAAGAAAGACTGAGAATCAGCCCGACAAGGCCGCCCACAAATGTCACCACAAGATTCTCGGCAAGAATGCCGCCGAGTACCGAGTTACGGGTCGCCCCGAATGCGCGCCTCACCCCTATCTCGTGACGACGGCGGCGCAGACGGCTATGCGTCATGCTTGACAGGTTGATTGCCGGCACGAGAAGCAATATCAGATAGACCGCATAGTAAAGCCGGCGGGTTCCGGCAACATCGGGTTCTTGATTTGTCCCGGGGTCCAGTGAAAACTCCTCCTGATCGAGCACCCCGTATGTATCGCGCTTGTTACCGGAACCGACAAACTGCGCGTCAAATGTCACCAAACGGGATGCAATCTCTTTCCGGGCAGCATCCATGTCATTCTTGTCTTTCAGCAATATCACTGCATCGAAAGATCCAAAATAACGACGGCTCAACTCCTTTGTCCTGTCTTGGTTAATCTGATCGGGATTAATCGGAGACCATAACTGGGCATAACTCATTCCCATCACAGGACTTACATCCTTTACGACACCGCACACTCTAACCGGCCACTGATGACAGAGGAATTCCCGTCCCGCCGACTTCTCAGTGCCGAAAAGCCTGCGTGACACACTCTCGGTAATAACCACCACAGGCGGTTTTACCGTTGCATCGGCTGCGGTAAAAGGATGACCGTCGACAAACGTATGGTCAAACACGCGCCAGTACTCCTCGTCGGTTGTGCGGGTGTCAATCATGAATGGCGCGACACCGTCGACCGATACCTCTTTGTCGGCAAACGATGAATCGAATATTGTCACGCACTCAGGCGTTTCAAGATTTCCGTAAAGTTCCTGCAACGCAAGTAATGAGTGACGCGAGCTGCATGTCATGCGCCCGTCCTCGCTACGGACCATAAAACCGTTGGTATAAAGAAAACGGTCGCGGTTGCTCTCGGGGGCATACGGGGCGACGCGCGTCTGCTGAATCATGACCACTACCATGATAAGCATGATGGCAAGCGCGGTGCCTATTACCGACACTATCCCGAGCACCGGCTGGGTCTTCATGTCGTAAATCACTTGTTTAAACAGATGTTTCATATCATTCATCTTTTATCGCAACCGCAGGGTCAATCTTCATTGCCCGACGGGCAGCGGGAAAAATCGCAATTGTAATGATGAGAAAAAGCACTACCGAGGCTGCGAGGAAACACACGGCAAACCGAGTCATATCCATCGGCATCAGAGTGTTCACCGTCATGTCATAACCGGCAATCAGGCCGCACACAATCAGCGCAGGCACGAGCGCCGCCACGAGCAGCACCGTTCCCTCGGCAAGAAGATAACTCATGATGCCGCGCCGGGAGCATCCCATCGCCATGCGCACCGCAATCTCTTTGCGACGGCGGCGTGTGCGCATCATGAATGTCCCGAAAATTATCAGAAACACGGTAAAGACAAAGAACCCTATTATGCCACGGGTGATATTAAGGTAGCTGACCGTGCCCGACGAAAGGTCATAGTCGTCGCGCATGTCGTTCCATGACGTTGCTCCGAGCAGATAAAGCACCCCGCGTTCAAGCTGCGGGCCCATATTATCCATGAAACGTTCACTGAATCCGGCCCGGCAGTCATCTTTGGCCTTGATGACAAACGTACTCCAGTCAAACTGCTGTCCGCGCGCCGGGATATAGACCATCGGGACGTATGCCCCGTAGCGTTCAGTTTTCTCCCGGGGAATGACGGCACTGACTTTATAGGTATTGTTGTAACCGTTCTGCAACTCATAGGGGTTATAAAGCCGACGACCGACGGCATCGGCCGGGCGCGTGAAAAGAGAGTCGGTAAAATCCTCGGTAACGACAACCGGCACCGGTGACACGTCCCCCATCCACTCGTCACGGTCTATCGTCCCGTAAAGCGGTTTGATTTCCATGACATTGAAGAACGACGGGGACACATAACGCACAAACGTAGGCACAATCCGCCCCGAGTCGCTGACCGAGCAATATCCTTCAAACATGCGCCGGTCGCTGAACGGCGCATCACCGACAAAGTATCCCGCCTCGGCAACCTCGTGATAGTCCTTGAGAAGATTATAGTCGGTCAGCCAATCCTGACCCACATCTTCTTGTCCCGGCTTAGTCCAATTGTAGCGGAACTCCACCGAATATACCCCGTCGGGATTAAAACCGAGCGGCTTGCTGCCCTGAACCTCGTAATTATAGAGGAGGTCGAGGGCATACCACAGCAGGATACCGACTATAACGAGCACGCACCAAATCCACGCGTTGGCGCGACGCTGAAACCACATCTGATGAAATAACTGTCGCAACATCCTATTACTCTCCTTTCAGTGTAATGTAGATTTTCTGAGTGACGGCACGGCGCGCGGGGATCAGGGTGATGACAGTGGTCAGCACGAGGCATGCCAGTGTCGCGTAAAGCAATGTCAACGGATTGAGCAGCAAGCCGCCCCCGAATGTAACCGCCCCCGTAACCTCGCCAAACATCCATGAACGTCCTGCAATGACCACGATTGCGGCAATCACATAACCCGCCACGGCTCCGACAAGGGTCGAGGCAAGGTTTTCCATGAACAACCGGCGGATAATCGACGCGTTGGTGGCCCCGTAGGTCTTGCGGATTGCCATTTCGCTGTAACGCGACTGCATCTGTGCGTTGACCAGCCCGGCAATGCCGATAGCGGGGACAAGGAGTAGCACAGCGACAAGAAGCGCGTAAACCATGCGGGGATTTATCATCGTGTCCCGGAAAAATGTAAAATTGGTGTGGTCATAATAAGCATTCATGTGGAAGACATAGTCGCGTCCTTGGGAATTGAAGATTTTCTCGCGCCGGGCGACCTCGGCAATCACATCGTCAAGCTCGGTCCCGGGAGCAAGTTTCAGCAACCCGAGACGGTTTCCCATCAATCCGTCGTGGGAACGTGGAAGTCCGTCGTAGCGGAACGGCAGAAGCACGTCGGAATAGGCCGACTGAAACACAGGGCTGACATCCTTGTAGACACCTCTTACCATTACCGGCTTGAAATTGCAATATATCGTCTTTCCGACAACGTTTCCGGAATCATCCTTGGCAAGTTTTCGCGCTGCTGTCTCGCTGATGACCGCCTCGGTCACATCTTTGCTTGTCCCGGCAGTCTCAAACGGTTTCCCGGCAACAAACGTGTAGTCGAAAAACTTGAACCACTCAGCCGGAACCTCTTTGCAGAACAGGCGCAACTGACGGTCATCGCGACTCATGGCAAACGGCACTGACTGGAGATAGGAACTCCACGTCACATCCTCTACACCGGGAAGATCGACAAAAAGCGCGTCAAACGGGACTTTGGCCATCCCGCCTGAATGTTCCGTGCCGTTGGCGCGCTCGATGTGTCCCGTGCCGAGATGCACAAGACGGCTGCGGTCACTCTCGGGAGCGATGTCGGCAGTTCGGAAATTATAAATCATCGTCACAACCATCACAAATGCAATCGTGACCGCCGTACCGACAATGATTATCGCCGAGTGGAGCGGATTGCCCGTGAGAAGGCTGACGAGCTGACGAAAAAAAGTCTTCATTGCGCTTGCCGTAATATCTGCTTTATCCTATCTGCCGGCCGTCAAAGAATCGGATGATGCGGTCAGTCTGCTTGGCCTGTTCCTCGTTGTGCGTCACCATCACGATTGTGCGGCCGTCTTCCTTGTTGAGGCGGTGCAGTAGATCCATTACCTCGGCTCCCATTTTGGAGTCAAGATTACCGGTAGGTTCGTCGGCAAGTATTATCTCGGGATTTCCCACGATGGCACGGGCGATGGCGACACGCTGGCACTGACCGCCCGAAAGCTGCGACGGCATGTGGCGGGAACGGTGTGTGAGACCTACACGTTCAAGCACTTCGCGCACGAGACGCTTGCGCTCGCTATCGCTGACACCGCTGCGGTAGATGAGCGGCAGCTCGATATTGTCGGTCACGTTAAGCGACGGAATCAGGTGGAAACTCTGGAACACGAAACCGAGATTCTTGTTGCGGAACGCGGCCTGCTCGCTGTCCTTCAGCCCGGCGGTGTCGATTCCGGCGATTTCGACTTTGCCCGACGTCGGGGTGTCGAGAAGGCCGACTATGTTCAACAGAGTCGACTTGCCGCAGCCCGAAGGCCCCATAATGCTGACAAATGTTCCTTTTTCAATCTCGATGTTTACATTTTCAAGAGCCTGTGTCTCAATCTCGTTAGTGCGGTAAATTTTGTTGACACCGCTAAGTTTAATCATGTCCATTTTATTGTTTTTTAATTTCTAAATTACTTTTTAAAGGCTGTCGCAAACTTCTCTTACAGCTTATTTTTTCAACTTGAGGCTTTTGGAATTCTTATAGTCGCTCATATCGTTTATGACGACGCAGTCGCCGGGCGAGAGACCGTCGATAACCTCGACCCATTCATAGTTGCTGTCTCCGAGCCTGACTTTGCGCTTGACAAGCTCGTCGTCACCGCTGACTATGAAAAGCTCATAGTTGCCGGGGCCGAGATAATAGGATCCGTTTTTAATGCGCAATACTTCCTCCTTCACGTCACACATGACATACACGTCGGTTTTCAGGCCCGACCGAAGTCTCGGGTAATCGTCTCGGTCGAGAACGACGGTGAATGAAATCACTCCGTTCTTGGAAAGGGGTGTGACATTGGCAACATGCCCTTTAAGCACCTCGCGGCCAACCTTGACATTAGCATTGGCCCCGACAGCGACACGTTCGCCATAACTGTCGGCAATCTCGGCATCTACCCTGAAATGACTGAGGTCGCTGATAACAGCCACGCGTTCTCCCTGATTGATGCGGCTTCCTATTTCATTATTAATATAGGTAAGGGTGGCAGTCCGCGGCGAGCGGATCTGCGCATCGTCAAGAGTGCGGCGCATCTCCCCGAGTTTTTTTTCGTAAATGCTTAGGTCGAGCTGCTTTGATTTATACTCGGCATCCTTTACAAGACGCTCGTTGGCGAGCTGCTGGCGCAACTGGGCGAGTTCGAGCACACCTGTATTGTAGGCAAACTCGGCCTCGCGCACTCTGTCGCCCGTCCCCGACCCGAGGCTGTCGAGACGACGCTCGTTGCTTACCTCGGCCGCGAGACGGTTGACGCTCATTTCCTTCACCTTCACCTGCATCGAGAGGTTGTCGAGATAAGTATTGTTGTTGAGCCGGGTCTGTTCCAGTTCGAGATGCTTCATCTGCAACTGGTCGTTGAGCTTGTTCATCTCGGTCTCGGTACTCTGCAGGTCAAGACGCAACAGGGGAGTCCCGGCACTGACACTGTCACCGCTCTTGCAATAAACCTCCACTATGCTCGTATTGATGGGAGAATTGATTATCTCCTCAAAAGCCGGTACAACTTTTCCCGATGCGTTGACCGATGTCTCGATAGTCCCACGATCGACATCGCTGAATTTCAAGTCGCGCTCTTTGACTCCCGAGCGCAGCATAGATGTGATGAAAAAGATTGCAGCCACGACGGCTATAACGCTTATACCTATTTTAAGATAACGCTTGCGGGCTGCGGCCTGTAACTCGGCCTTGGGTATCTCTCTGTCCATAAATGTACATTAATTTATTTTGCCCTTATATTAAACAAAAACTGTGCCAAAACGCTAATTCACTGATTACCAGCACAAGTACTTTTCAATCCTCTGTCCGATAACGGACACTTGACCGATAACGGACACTTTGGTCGGGAACTGCATACCGGGAAGTGGCGATATGTCTGCAATATGTCACATTCATGTTAACATTGTCAAGTTTATTTCCATATTTCCCAAAAAAGCACTATCTTTGCGGCTTGAAATGAAAAATCTACAATGATGGATACACCAGAAGCTACACCGCTGTTTGACCGACTGTTTGAAACAAGCTGGGAAGTGTGTAACAAAATCGGCGGCATCTACACCGTGCTGTCAACCAAGGCCAAGACCCTTCAGAGATTATACAAGGACAAAACCATATTTATCGGCCCGGACGTATGGACCGCTGAGACACCCTCTCCGTGGTTTACCGAGTGTCGCGTTCATGGACTTTCAGGCTGGGCGTCGAAAGCCAAGCTGCCCGAAGGCGTTTCAGTGCGTGTGGGTCGTTGGGAAATTCCGGGACGCCCCGTCGCCATCTTGGTAAAATTTGACGGAATGTATGCCGTCAAAAATGAGTTTTACGGCGAAATGTGGAACCGCTACGGGGTAGACTCTCTCCACGCCTACGGCGACTATGACGAAGGATGTGCGTTTGCCCACGCTGCCGGCATCGTGATCGAGAGCATTGTCAACACTCTCGGGAAAGACACGGACCGCACCATCGCTCACTTTGACGAATGGACCACCGGTATGGGACTACTTTATATAAAGTGGAAACTTCCGCAAGTCGGGACTGTCTTCACCACCCACGCCACCAGCATCGGCCGCAGCATCTGCGGCAACAACAAGCCCCTTTATGACTATCTGAAAAATTATAACGGCGACCAGATGGCCCGCGAGCTTAACATGGAGGCGAAACACTCGCTCGAAAAAGCCGCAGCCCATCAGGCCGACTGCTTCACTACCGTCAGCGAGATTACGGCCATCGAGTGCGAGCAACTGCTTGAACGCCGCCCCGACGTTGTGACCCCCAACGGATTTGAACGCGACTTTGTTCCCCCGACAGCAAAGAAATTCAACGAGGCACGCGCCGCCGCCCGCGAGAAACTGCTCAACGCGGCATCATCGCTGACCGGACTGAAATTTGCCGACGACTCGTTTATCGTCATCACAAGCGGCCGCTGCGAATACCGCAACAAGGGTCTCGACGTGTTCCTCGATGTGATGAACCATCTTGATTCCACCAAGCTGTGCCGCAACGTCATCGCGTTTGTCATGGTTCCGGCTTGGGCCAAGGAGCCGCGCGCCGACCTCAAGGCCGCTATGGGCAAGAAACGCAAATCGCGCCTCGACGACCCGGTTATCACCCACTGGCTCAACAACCCCGACAGCGACCCGGTTATCAACCGCATCCACGGCATCGGGTTCAAGAACAGCGGAATCAGCACCGACGAAGTCACGATGATATACGTCCCCTGCTACCTCAACAGCAACGACGGTATTTTTGACAAAAGCTATTATGACCTTCTCATCGGAGCTGACGCCACCGTTTTCCCGAGCTATTACGAGCCGTGGGGTTACACCCCGCTTGAAAGCGTTGCCTTCGGAGTTCCGACAGTCACCACGTCACTCTCGGGATTCGGACAATGGATTCTTCAGGCATTTGACAATTATTTTGAAGAATGTGGCGTGAATGTCATCGGCCGCAACGATTCCAACTATGACGGTGTGGTCGAGAGCATCGCTCACTCGATTGAATACCTGACCTGTGCCGACGACGAGACGCTTGCCAAAATCCACCTCGCCGCCATTGCCACAGCCGATGCGGCATCGTGGACCAACTTTATCAAATTTTATGAAATAGCCTACGGAATCGCTCTGTCAGGCAAAAAACAGCAAGTCAATATCAACCAGTAACATAATTCCTATTACATGAAACTACCTGTAAGCAACACAAATGCTCCCGCGTGGCGTGACATCACTGTCAAGGCCCATCTCCCCGAAGCATTGAAACCGCTCGAAGTACTGTGCCGCAACCTGTGGTGGGTGTGGAACAGCGAAGGTAAAACTCTTTTCCGCGACCTCAACCCCGACTTGTGGCGCGCAACCGGCGAAAACCCCGTTGTCCTGCTTCAGCAGCTCTCGTCAGAACGACTTGACGAAATCATGGCTGATTCAGACATGATGGACCGCATCGCTCGCGTGTATGACTCGTTCAAAGAATATATGGCCAAGCCGATGCGCAAGGACATTCCTTCCGTATCTTATTTCTCGATGGAATACGGACTCTGCAACTGCCTGAAGATATACTCGGGCGGCCTCGGAGTGCTTGCCGGCGACTATATCAAGGAAGCTTCTGACAGCTGTGTCGACATGACCGCCGTCGGCTTCCTCTACCGCTATGGCTACTTTACCCAGACCCTCAGCGTCGACGGCCAGCAGATAGCCAACTACGAAGCCCAGAACTTCAACCAGCTCCCCATCGAGCAGGTACTTGACGAAAACGGACACCCCGTCATCCTCGAAGTGCCCTTCCCCGGCCGCATCATCTACAGCCACATCTGGCGCGTGAACGTGGGCCGCATGAAACTGTATCTGATGGACACCGACTTTGACACGAACAGCGAGTTTGACCGCCCCATCACCCACCAGCTTTACGGCGGTGACTGGGAAAACCGCATCAAGCAGGAATACCTCCTCGGCATCGGCGGTGTGCTCATGCTCAAAAAACTCGGTATCAACTCCAAGCTGTATCATGCCAACGAAGGCCACGCAGCCCTGCTGAACCTCCAGCGTCTCGTCGATTATGTACAGGATGAGAAGCTCGACTTCCAGACTGCCCTCGAGCTCGTGCGCGCATCGTCGCTCTATACCGTCCACACCCCCGTGCCCGCAGGCCACGACTACTTCGACGAAGGTCTCGCCCACAAATATCTCAACGAATTCCCCGGCCGCCTCGGCATAAGCTGGCAGGAACTCATGGACATGGGCCGCGAGAACCCCGAAAGTCAGGAACGTTTCTCAATGAGCGTATTTGCCCTCAACACCTGTCAGGAAGCCAACGGTGTCAGCTGGCTCCACGGCGAAGTCTCCAAAAAGATGTTTGCCGGAATCTGGAAAGGCTACACTTGGGAAGAGAGCCATGTAGGCTACGTCACCAACGGTGTCCACATGCCCACATGGGCCGCTTCGGAATGGAAAGCGTTCTACGGCGACAAGCTCGGCGAGCAGGTATTCTCCTACCAGAGCGACCCGGCTGCATGGGATGGCATCTTCAAGGTAAAAGATGAAGAAATCTGGAACATGCGCATGACGATGAAGAACAAATTCATCAACTTCGTGCGCCGCGACTTCAAGGAAAAATGGCTTGCCAACCAAGGCGACCCCTCGGCTGTCATCAAGATTCTTGAAAAAATCAACCCCAACGCGCTGATTATCGGCTTTGCCCGCCGCTTTGCCACCTATAAGCGCGCCCACCTTCTCTTTACCGACCTTGACCGCCTCGCCCGCATCGTCAACAACGAGCAGTTCCCCGTACAGTTCATCTTCTCGGGCAAGGCTCACCCCGCCGACGGTGCCGGACAGGGCCTCATCAAGCGCATCATGGAAATCTCGCGCATGCCGCAGTTCCAAGGCAAGATTATCTTCCTTGAAGACTACAACATGATTGTAGCCAAGCGCCTCGTGACCGGTGTCGACATCTGGCTCAACACCCCGACCCGTCCCCTTGAGGCATCGGGAACATCGGGCGAAAAGGCCGAGATGAACGGCGTGCTTAACTTCTCGGTTCTTGACGGATGGTGGTATGAAGGATTCCGCAAGGACGAACAGGCCGGTTGGGCCCTTACTGACAAGCGCACCTATACCGACCAGTCACAGCAGGACAAACTTGACGCTGCCACAATCTACTCGATGCTCGAAAACGAGATAATCCCCTTGTACTTCGCAAAGAACTCCAAGGGTTACTCTCCCGAATGGATTCAGTATATCAAGCGTTCAATCGGTCACATCGCACCCCACTACACCATGCAGCGCATGATCGAGGACTACATCACCCGTTTCTACAACAAGGAAGCCAAGCGTTTTGACCACCTCGCGGCCAACAATAACGCCGTAGCTCACGAAATTGTGGCTTGGAAAGAGAAAGTCGCAGCAGCTTGGGACGGAATCAAGGTTCTTGATGTCAAGACCGACCAAGATGTCCACACTAACGCCAACACCGGCGAGACCTTGACTACCACCATCAAGCTCGACACCAACGGCCTCGGTCGCTCGATCGCTGTCGAACTCGTCATTGACCGCGTTGAAAACGGACAGATTAACCGCTGGAAATCTATTCCATTCGAGATTAAGAGCGAAGACGGCAGCACCGTGACTTACGAAGTCTCGGGACAACTCCGCGACCCGGGAGTGTTCCGCTACAGCTACCGCATCTATCCCACTAATCCCGAACTGCCCCACCGCCAAGACTTTGCATTTGTGCGCTGGATTTAATAACGTATAAAATCTGATTAAGGCCGTGTCACGGAGAATTCGTGACACGGCCTTTTTTATGTCGCGGTTGTAGAAATCTCATGATTTTTGTTTAAATTTGCAACAAGATAATAGCCTTACACCTTGAATCGGGAAAATATACATGCGTCTGAAACGATTTATTTTCATAATACTGACCATAATATCAATCCTTGCAAACCCTCTTTCTGCCCAACAGTTCAGAGGGTTGACAGTGGATGACGGCCTCTCTGACTTGGTTGTCAACACGATTTATAAAGACTCGGCGGGATATGTGTGGCTCGGAACCGGAGCGTCACTCGACCGCTTTGACGGCATGAGAGTCAAGCGTTACGGCATTCCCGGCACGGCAATACACCAGCAGCGTGTCAATGCCATCACCGAGACGGCCGACGGCCGTCTGTGGATAGGCAACAACGAAGGGATTTTCTCTCTCAGTGACGACGGATCGGCACTGAATCGCGTGGCAAGCGACCGGATCATGTTCCGCGTAAACTCGCTCTACCCGAGCGGAGACACTCTGTATATCGGAACGGAACGAGGATTGTTTCTGCTCAACACCCGTAACAACCGGTTGGGACATGTAGTCCCTTCACGCGACGTGATGTCACGGTTAAACATTGTCTATGCCATCGAGGAAGACCCCGCCGAGAAAGGAAGCCTGTGGCTTGCCACCCCGGCAGGACTCCTTCACAGCGATGCCGCGGGACAACGCCTCGAACTGGAACGCTTTCCCGACCGCGAGGAAATACCCGTCAACGACATCGCCATCGAAAACAACATTATCTATATCGCCACGGCAAGCAAGGGCATAATGACATTTGACACAGACACTCACGAATACAGCCGCTATATTGACCTCGGAAGCAGCGTTATAACGGCACTCGCCCCGACGGGTAACGGGTTGCTGTATGCCGCAACTGACGGGAGCGGCATACATCTAATCTCAACGCGCCGGCGCAAAGTCGTGTCAACCATAGACCGCGGCACTTCTGATAAAAACGAAAGAAAACTGCGCTCCAACTCTGTCTATTCCCTGCTGGTCGACCCGGCCGGACAGATGTGGGTAGGATATTACCAAGGAGGCATCGACTACACCCTGTTTCAGCGCGACTTAGTGGAAACATATAAGGCTGACGACCTCCTGAACACATCAGGGATGACAGTCAGAGCCCTCGGGATGCACGGTAGCGAAAAACTGATAGGCACCCGCGAAGGTCTATACTATGTCGATTCCTCACGGGGGGCAAGCGCGAGATTCACCACTCCCGACGATATGCGCGCCAGCATGGTATTCACCATCATGCGCGATGCCGCCGACGGCCGCTACTATGTGGGCACCTATGGCGGAGGTATATATATATTCAACCCGGCCAACATGTCACTTATCGACTTTGCCGCTGCCAAAGAGTTGAGCAACAGCAACATTTTTGTCATCACAACCGACAATGAAGGCACCATGTGGGTCGGGACTTCCAGCGGAATATACTGCTACCGCAACGGTGTGGAAACGGCTCATTACACTGACTCCAACTCACGCCTGCTCCGTGGAAACGTCTATGAAATCTATTTCGACTCGGCCGGGCGCGGATGGATATGCACCGAGACAGGCGTATGCGTCTACAACGGCAGCGAGATACGCGACGACAGTTTCCCCAACGGATTCATAAACCATGACAAAATAAGAGAGGTCTACGAGGACAGCAATCACAATCTGTGGTTTATGCCCGACCGGGGAGCAGTCACAAGGGCCAACATGGAACTGACCGAATGGCAAACCGTCACGGTAGATCCCAAAAGCAATACTCCCGGCGCGGGATTCATAATCGAGGACAACGACAACCATGTGTGGTTCGGCACAAGCGACGGACTGAGCTACATCGACAAAGACGGCATATTGCGCCCTCTGACCTATGCCGACGGTGTACCCTCCCCCATTTTCACACTGATGAACCCGATGATGGATGAGAACGGTGATTTGTGGCTCGGAAATTCCGACGGCCTGCTCAGAATCGACACTTCCCGGCTCGACGAGGAAACCGGGCCGAAGCACCGCCCCGTAGTAACTGATGTCATTGTCAACGGCAAGAGTGTCATGGCCGTCGACCCGCGCCGCGCTACGGCGCGGGTCGACGGAGAACCCGTCGAGGTCGCGAGACTGACCGGTGACCACCGCAACATCACATTTCAAGTCTCTGACCTGATTTACACGTCACCTGAACAGGCCGTTTACGAATATCGGCTCGACGGTGTGGACAAAGAGTGGAAATCAATCGTCGGAAAGTCAGAAATAAGCTATTTTGACCTGTCACCGGGCAGCTACAAATTCCATTTGCGCCACACTGGCGCGCCCGATACAGAGACAATAACGGCGTTTACAATAGAACGGACAACCAATTATCCCCTGTTGATAATGGGACTGATGCTGATAGCTGTCAGCGGAGCAGCCATATACCTGTGGATACGTCATAAACGCACTTTGAGAAAAATGATTTCGACCCGGGGAGACGGACCCGCGGCCTCGGGCGAACACACAGAAACAGCTGAAAAAGAGAAATACAAAACGACCCGCGTCAGCAATGAAGAATGTCGCCGCATGCTCTCACGCCTTGACCGGCTGATGAAAGAAAACCGCTCCTACACCAATCCTGACCTTAAAATCGCCGATCTCGCAGAGACTCTCGGTGTCAGTCCCCATTCCCTGTCATTTCTATTCAACCAGTATCTGGACAAGAGCTACTATGACTACGTCAACGAATACCGTGTCAAGGAATTCAAGGTTCTTATAGACGCTGGAGGCAATGAACGATACACCCTCACCGCCATGAGTGAAATGTGCGGGTTCAGCTCGCGCGCGTCCTTCTTCCGCCATTTCAAGAAACTGACCGGAATCACCCCCAACGAATATATAAAACAACAACGGTAAACGGGTGGCTGATGATGTGGCATTGCAACCAATCATTTCTCTCCGCCGGGTCACTAACATCCCCGCTTTTTCAATTTCGACACTATTTACAACAACTATAATTGAGGAATATACCAATCGACGTGAATCCAAAACTACAATTTTTGTGTCATCACGCACCCGTGTCGTTCTGTCATCTTCCCGGGGAGACATCGGACACGCCGAGGAGCAAAACGTTATTACAGTTAACATTTTCACCCCTATACATAACTTCAAATAGTCTCAAATTATTATGATACAACTAATCTCAATTTCTTAAATAACTATATCTCAAAATATTACATCGTCATATATCTATATTAATAAGATGAGATAGAACCACAGGGTAAAAAGTTGTCTTGGTGGGAAAATGAAGATAATTTTGCATCGTGTCAATCGCCTCTAAATGGGTGAACGACCCGGATTAGCACCATTAACTATTCACACCTTTTTACCAAGTCATGGAAAACTTTTCATCCTCACGCAACAGCCTGATTTCAGACTGCTACATGGCTACCCACAACAAAATCGAGCGATTCATCGGCCAGCGCGTCAACGATGCCTGCGATGCCGAGAATCTCACGCAGGATGTATACCTGAAACTTCTTGAATATGACAAGGAGCTGACTGCCGATACCATCACATCGCTTGTCTACACTATCGCGCGCAACATCGTAAACGATTACCTCCGCCACGCCTACCGCACCGGGGCCGTCAAGGAATACCTGCGTGAAAACTCATTGCTGTATTCAACCGACATCGAGGCCGAAGTCAGCGCGCGCGATATTGCCGTCATGGAACGCTCATGCGTTGAGCGGTTGCCGCGCCAGCGACGTATAATATATGTGATGTCCCGATATTTCGAGAAATCTATAGCCGATATTTCAACACGCCTGTCACTGTCGACACGCACTGTCGAGAACCACCTCCGCATGGGGCGGCGCGATGTCAGAGAGTATCTTGCGATGGTGATATAGCCGACAACGGCCTGATACATGGCATTATGCCATAAAACAGAGTGAATTAATCCCTTAAATAATAACCTAAATCCACAGTAACATTTATGCGAAAGAGATTTTTAAAAATCATGACAGGAGGAGTAGCCTCGCTGTCACTCGCAACGTCCATGCTTGTGGGATGTCCGGCAACTGCGGTCGCCCAGTCGGCCCACCAGACAGCCGGTTCCATCTCGGGACAGGTAGTGGACAACACCGGTGAACCCATGATTGGAGCAACCGTGACCGTGAAAGGCACAAAAGAGGCGGTGGCCTGTGACCTTGACGGCAATTTCACAATCAAGGCAGCACCCGGTGCAACCCTCGTGGTTTCCTATGTGGGATACAAACCCGCCGAGGTAAAGGCAGCCAACGGCATGACCATCACCATGCAGGAGGACTCTGAAGTCCTGAGCGACGTGGTTGTCGTCGGTTTCGGTACCGCCAAGAAAGAGACGCTGACCGGTGCTGTGTCAGTTGTCGACGCTGCCGCATTCAAGGAAAAAGGCAACCTTTCATCACCCCTTCAGGCGCTTCAGGGTCAGGTTCCGGGCGTAATCATCACCCGTTCATCATCGGCTCCCGGTGACGAATCTTGGGGCATGAGCCTGCGCGGTTCATCATCAATCAACAGTGCCGAGCCGCTCATCATCATCGACGGTGTGGCATCGGAAAGCGTCAATGATATGCGACTGCTCAACAGCAACGATATCGAATCAATCAACTTCCTCAAAGACGGTGCCGCCGCCATCTACGGTAGCCGTGCCGCCGGCGGTGTCGTCCTCATCACCACTAAAAAAGGTGCGGCCGGCAAAGTTAAAGTCGAATATAACGGAAGCGCAACACTGCGTCGCCCGGGTATGATGCCCGAACTGATGGAGATGGACGAGTGGATGCAGGGACTCGAAACCGTGCTCCGCAACGACAACAACACCGGCAACCCGTGGTACACCTACGCACAGCTTGCTCAGAAATACAAAGGCGGTTACATCGACCTCGAACACTCTCCCAGCCCGTTTGGCAACGGAGCATTTACCGATGTCGCCGACTTCGTATTTGACGACGAAGTCAACTGGATGCAGGGTCTCTTTGGCGATGCTTGGTCAACCGAACACAACCTCAGCGTCAGCGGTGGTACCGAGCAGTCAAAGTACCGTGTGTCAGGCGCATACATGTATGACGGCTCAACCCTCCAGTTTGGCAAGAACAACAACCAGCGATTCAACATCCGCTTCAACAACCAGTATCAGTTCTCCCAGCGCGTGCGTCTTGAAAGCGTCATCGCCTACAACCGTCAGGAACAGGTGGTTCCCACAATGATCGGTGCCGCTCTGACAGTGAACCTCCCGATGCCCGGTCTTCCTATGCGCAACCTCAATGGACAGCCCTACGCATGGGGCACATGGGGCTCGCCGGTGGCCAAAGTCGAGGAAGGTGGTGACAACAAGCTCACTGTCAGCGCAATCAACATCAGCGAGACATTGAACGTGGATATTACCGACTGGCTGACCGCCAACGTCAACCTCGGCTACAACACGTCCAACGCATGGCGCGACATCTACCAGAACGCCATCACATTCTATAATTATACCGGCACGAAAGCCATCTCGACCAACGAGTCACTGCCCGAGAACACCTACTCGCGCTCGACCTCGTCGCGCACCGACTTTTACAGTGCTACCGGCTATCTTAACGCTACCCGCACCTTTGCCCAGAAACACAACCTGAGCCTCATGCTCGGTGTACAGTACGAGTTCAAGGACTTCCGCCAGTTTGGTGTAAACGCCAAGGAAATTCAGGCCGGACTCGAAGTCGTAAACGGCGCGGGTGAAATCACCCTCAACAGCGTTAACCGCTGGCAGGAATCCAACCTTTCCTACTTCGGACGTTTCAACTATGACTTCGACGGACGTTATCTTCTCGAATTCAACGGACGTTACGACGGTTCTTCAAAATTCCAGCCTGAAAACCGCTGGGAATTCTTCTATGGCGTGTCGGCAGGCTGGCGCATCAGTCAGGAAGCATTCCTCCGCGATCTCACATGGCTTTCCAACCTGAAAATCCGCGCATCTTACTCAGAAATGGGTAACCAGAGCGGCATCGGACGATATGACGGCGTCCAGCTTTACAACTTCAACTCCAACAACGGCGCATATCTCGGCAGCAACAAGGTGACCACCATCACCACCAACGGTGAGTTTGCATCGACATCGCGCCACTGGGAACGCATCAAGAATTTCAACGTCGGTCTCGACTTCTCGCTGCTCAACGGTTCAATCACCGGACAGCTCGACTACTTCGAGAAACACAATGACAACATGCTCGTTGCCGTGACCTATCCCGCCACCCTCGGCGACAAGGCTCCGAGCGCCAACGCCGGCAAGTTCAAAGGCTGGGGTTATGAAGGACAGCTGACCTACAACGGTCGCGCCGGTGACGTGCGCTGGCATGTCGGCGGAACCCTTACATTCGCCCGCAACGAACTGACCGACTTCGGAGGCACCAACATACTTTCAAGCGGCTACCGCGCGACCCAGCAGGGTTACCCGCTCTATTCAATCTTCGGTCTCCGCTACGGCGGCAAGATTGCCAATGAAGAAATGCTCAACGCCTACCTGACCAAATACTATGACGGAAACGGCATCGGCATGCCTCAGAACCTCCGCGTAGGCGACAACATGTACTGCGACGAAAACGGCGACGGTGTCCTTGACGAGAAAGACTACATCTACCTCGGCAGCGACTCGCCCGAAATCTCCTACTCGTTCAATTTCGGCGCAAGCTGGAAGGGCCTTGACCTGAGCGTCATTTTCCAAGGCGCAGCCAACCGTTTCATCTACCGCGACATCGACAACCAGACTGTTCCGTTCCGCGCCCTTTACACCAACACCGGCCGCGCGTCCATCGGCAACGTATGGAGTCCCGAGACACCCGACAACTACTACAACCCCTATACCACCGACGGCGGTATCAACAACTACAACTATCAGGCATCATCGCTCACAGCCCAAGACGGCCGCTACCTGCGACTGAAAAACATAACCTTGGGTTACTCGCTCCCCTCCCAGTGGCTCACAGCTACCAAGTGCCTTTCGGGAGTGCGTGTCTATGTTTCGGGTTCTGACCTTTGGGAAACTACCAAGCTGAAAGACGGATGGGACCCCGAGGCAAAGCGCGGCGGCGGCGGCACAGCCCGTTACCCCTTCACCCGCAACTGGACATTCGGCCTGAATCTGACATTCTAAACAGTTGAGATTTAAAGTTTAGATTTTCCAATTAAAAAAACACGAATCAATCATGAAACTCAAATCATATATCATTGCCGGAAGCATCGCGCTCGCAGGACTCGTGTCGACCTCGTGTCTCGACCTCGACCCCAAGGCCAACATGGGCGACAACATGGTCTGGAACACAGCCGAAAACTTCCAGCTTTATGCCAACCAGTTCTATAGCTGGGTACCCGGTCTCGACCGCGGTGTGGCCGACAACGCCCACAGCGACTACCGCGGCGACCTCCTTGCCGGACAAAACGTCAACGCTGTCAGCCAAGGAACCAACGTGGTTCCCGCAAGCGACGGCACCTACGGCACCAACTACAAGCGCATCTTCTACTGCAACCTGCTGCTGAAAAACGCCCCTAGATTCGGCAATCAGGAGGCCATCAAAGTCCCCGTGGCCGAGGCCAAGTTCTTCCGCGCCATGTGTCACTTTGAACTCGTTCAGAACTATGGCAACGTCATCCTGCTGACCGAACCGCTCGACCTTGACTCGGAAGCCCTCTATGGCTCACGCGACGACCGCGGCGACGTCATCGACCAGTGTATCAAAGACCTGTGGGAAGCAGCCGAAGACCTCCCTGACACCCCGACTGAATCGGGCCGCCTGTGCAAGACTGCCGCGTGGGCGCTCCTGTCCCGCATCGCCCTCTATGAAGGCACTTGGCAGAAGTTCCACGAAGGAGGCAAGGACTCGCAAGTAACCCACCCCCGCGCCAAGGAACTGCTCCAACAGGCACGCGATGCTGCCCGCAAGGCCATCGACGCCGGCAAGTTCAGCCTTTTCTATAACGCCCAGCTCGGCAACGACAGCTACCGCTACATGTTCATCCTCGAAGACGAGCAGTGCAACCCCGCCGGACTCACCAAGAAGGACAACACCGAGTATATTCTCGCCAACCGCCGCCGCCTCGGCGACAAGTTTGCCCAGAATATCACCCACGCGCTCCACATCTCGGGCAACGTCTACATGGCAACCCGCAAGCTCGCCAACTTGTACCTCTGTGACGACGGTCTCCCCATCGAGAAATCAAGCCGTTTCCAAGGATATGACCGCATGGTCAGCGAGTTCACCAACCGTGACAACCGCATGACCACCACCCTCCTGAAACCGGGTCAGAAATACTGGGACAACAACTCTCATCCCCGCAAATCATGGAACGATCAAGACCTTGAAGACTGCTTTACATTCGCAGGTGGCGGCGGCAGCGGCTACCACATCTGGAAATGGGCTGCCGAGCGCGAAGTCGCCGACTACTATGAGAGCTACGACTACCCGTTCATCCGTTACGCCGAGGTCCTTCTCAACTATGCCGAGGCCGCCTATGAGCTTGACAACCAAATCAGCGACGACGACCTCAACCTGTCACTCAACCTCGTCCGCAACCGCGTGAACCCCAACATGCCCAAGCTGACCAACGCTTTTGTCAACGCCAACGGCCTGTCGATGCGCGAGGAAATCCGCCGCGAGCGCACAGTCGAGTTCTTCCTTGAAGCCTTCCGTTTCGACGACCTCAAGCGCTGGGCCACCGCCCCCGACGAAATGTCGATGGACATGCTCGGTGTAAAAATCAAAGGAACCCAGTATGAGGCATCATGGCAGACCACCAATGTCGACGACGAAGGATGCCTGATTCTCTACGGCGACCGCGACGCTTGGAAAAACAATCCCAAACTCTATCTCTATCCCCTGCCCTCGGACCAGCGTCAGCTCAACCCCGCACTCGGTCAGAACCCGGGCTGGTAAATTCAAGTTGTAGGATTAACTATAAATAAGAACAACAATGAAATTCAACAAGATAATTTTTCCCGGATTCATCGCGCTGATGGCTGTCACCTCATGTAGCGACGATGCCGTCACCCACGGCGATCTCGACGAGGTCACCTATCCCGGTGAAATCGAGCTGATTGTTCCTCAGGAACTTCAGAAGCTCGTCTATACTGACCTTAACGATGTCGAGACTCTCCCCCTCCTGAAAGGCGAAACTGTGAAACTGCAATACACCATCGGCCCTGACAACATCACGTCGAGCGGCGTAGTGTGGACATCATCCAACCCCGAAATTGTCTCGGTCGATGCCGAAGGCAACATCACAGCCGTCAGCGGCGAGGGTGTCGGCTACTCGATCGTCCAGGTCGCTCCCGATCCCTTCTATGCAGCCTCGGGCATCACAAGCAGCATCAAAGTAACTGTCAGCGACCAGATTATCCCGGCAACCGCCGTCAACATCTCATCAGATGCCGACGAGGTATATGCAGGCGAGACACTGCAGATGAGTGTCACCATCATCCCCGACAACTCCACCTATCGCACCGTCGAGTGGACTTCGAGCGACGAATCAATCGCCACCGTCGATGCCAAAGGTCTCGTGACCGGCATCACCAACCCCAACAACCACGCCTCCGTGACCATCACAGCCAAGGCTCTTGACGGAACAGGTCTGACCGCGTCCAAGGTCATCTATGTCAACCAGATTGTCACTCCCGAAAAGGTCGACATCGACCAGACATTCAGCGTTGACAACGGTTACAACTGCGCTATCAACGAGGGTCACCTCAACCTCAACTTCACAACTTATCCCGCCGACTGCACATTGTCGCTCATCGAGTGGTCATCAAGTGACGAAGCTCTCGCCACAGTCAGCAACGGAGTAGTTACATTCAACACTACCGGAGAATTCGGCCGGTTCACCATCACTGCCAAGTGTCCCGAGACAGGTTATACCTCATCGGTAACCCTCAACCTTGCCGCCGGTCTCGTGCGCGAGCTCTATCATGACGAAAACAACTACACATGGTATGGCACAAACGGAACCAGCACATGGCACGACGGCTACCTTGAAATCGACCTCGCGCCGAGCACAGGCAAGGCACGTCAGGACTTCAAGTGCTGGGCACCCAAGACCTATCTCCACGCAGGCGAATACCCGATTTTCGCTGTCAAGATGGAAGATGTGATTGACAAGTATGACACCGTGACCAAGCGCAACATCACTCTTGACGCCAACAACGGCAACTGTGAAGGCATAGGTTTCAGCGGCGGTCTCAACGGAACCAACAACAAGTGGCTGCACGACTACAAGTGCTCCGACGGCTCCCATGTGTTCATCTACAGCCTTACCGAGCAGAAGTTCCAGAACGGCGGATTACTCCCGACCACCTCGGTAGCAACATTCAACACCCTGACATTCAAATATGCCGACATTGAGAAACTCCCCAACGGCGGTACTTACAAAGTTTACTGGATACAGACATTCAAGTCTATCTCTGACCTTGAAAAGTTTGTCAAGGATGTTGACGGTGTAACTTACGAAGTGATAAAATAAATTTAACCACAGCCTCTGCCGCTGTAAAATGCCACGGCAGACGACAACGGCAGAGGCATTAATGACTAAAGCAACTCATCACCATGAATATCAATAAAATGATTGTAGCAGGCATGGCAATGCTGGCCATCACCGCTACTACCTCGTGCCGCGAGAACAAGTTTGGCGATGTCGACCTCTCGCTCGACAATATCGAGAAACCTGTTGAAGGTGTGTATGTCTACGACCACCCCTGCGCCATGTGGAATCAGGCCGACTTTGACCGCGTCAAGGCAAGCCTCGACAACGGCACCGCCCCCGACCCTGTCAAGCAGGAATTTGAAATGCTCAAGGCCAGCCCTTATGCGCAGAAAGGCTACAAGGCATCCCCCCTCGAATGGATTGTGCGCGGTGACGGCAACGGTATTACCGCCGACAACAAGGAGCATTATGCCGAGGCCATGCGCGATGCAGCAGCAGCCTATCAGCTCGCCCTGCTGTGGAAACTCACAGGCGACAACGATTATGCCGAGACTGCTGTGAAAGTCTGCAACGACTGGGTGCGTGTCTGCAAGGGTATCACTTCCCGTGACCAGAACCAGATGCTTGCCGCCGGTGCCCAAGGCTATACATTTGCCAACGCCGGTGAAATCCTCCGTGACTACGAGGGATGGAGCGAGACCGACTTCAACGCATTCAAGAAATGGATGGTTGATGTATTCGCCTCCAAGAACTATAACTTCATGACCACTCACGCAGGCACCTGCCCTGACCACTACTGGTCCAACTGGGACCTCGTGTCAATGTGCTCCTACCTTGCAATCGGCGTGCTGACCGAGGATGACGACATGATCAACTACATCGTCAACTACTTCTATACCGGCGAGGGCAACGGATGCATCCGCAAGCTCATTCAGGCTTACCACACCGACGAACTCTCGGGCGAGCGCATCGGTCAGAATCAGGAAAGCGGACGCGACCAAGGCCACGCAATGATGTCGACCGCCGTTGCCGCCAACCTCGCACAGATGGCCTACACTCTCTACCAGTGCAACCCTGAAATTCCCCAGCTCGACTTCTTCGCGGCCAATGACAACGCACTCATGGCTATGGGAGAATATGTGGCACTTTTCAACCTGCGCAACGGCAACGACCGGCTCAATCAGAACGGCAGCTGGATTCTTAACGGAAAACCCATCCCCTTCCAAGAATACAGCTACTGCGAGGATTGCTCGTGCAAGGACAAAAGACACGGCCAGCATCACACTGAAGCCGCCGACGATAGCGGACGCGGCAACCTCCGCACCGGCTGGGAAATCTACTACAATCACTATGCCCATGTCAAAGGTCTCAGCGAAGGCTATAAATACGCTAAGCAGGCCGCTGACAAAATGCGTCCCGAAGGCGGATCCGGCGACAGCCGGTATGGCGGCAATTCAGGCGCATTCGACCAGCTCGGATGGGGCACTCTGATGCTCTACCGTTAATCATGGCCTTGATTTGAGGCATAGAGTTTTATTTTTAACCTTAATTTGTTAATTTTGCATTTCTGACTTCAATAACACAGCACACGGATTCACGCTACTTGTAAAAAATTATCAACGTCAAAAACGATTTTGAGCAACGTGAATCCGTGTGCTTTTTATAACCATAATATTAATGAGACTTTTCACATCAATTCTTGCATCGGTGACAGCCTTGTGGACCTCTGCAGCTATTGCAACATATCCCGCCGGAGAGGGAGTCGAGACCAAGACCGACGATTTTGCTGTCGAAGTAAGACAGGGCAACGGGCCGTGGCAACCGGTAGCAGTCTACCCCGTCAAGGTTGACGAAGTGCGCGGAATCAAACACAGTGTCGAAATCGCCTCGATGGCCTACTTTGACATGGACGGCAAGGTTGACGTGCGAGTAATCAGCCGCGAGCCGGTGACATCGGCTCGCATCCGTCCCCTCTCCTACGATATAACGCCCGGCGTGAAGGGCGATACCCTGACATTCACGCTCGACCGCCCCCGCAACCTCTCGGTAGAGGTCAACGGCGATATTTTCCACAATCTGCATCTTTTTGCCAATCCACTTGACACCAACCGACCCGCCAGTCTGAAAAAGGCGGCTCACTATACACGCCTCGCGGCCAAGTCGCCCGAGGCTCCTTTGGCCAAGTTCAACCCTGCCAAGACCCCGGTCCTCTACTTTGCCCCGGGAGTGCATCAGCTTCCCGGCGACAGCCTCCTGATACCGTCAGGCACGACTGTCTATGTCGACGGCGGCGCCCGTGTCTACGGGTCGTTCAAGACCGAGGGAGCGAATGACATCCGTTTCTTCGGGCGCGGCGAAATCCATCCCCGAGGACGCGGCGAAGGCATCTACATCAAGCGTTCCCGCAACATCGAGGCCGACGGCGTAATCGTCACCCAGATTCCGGTCGGAGGCAGCGACTCAGTCAGCATCAACAATGTGAAATCAATCAGCTATTACGGCTGGGGCGACGGCATGAACGTCTTTGCCAGCGACAATGTGACCTACAATAATGTTTTCTGCCGCAACAGCGACGACTGCTCTACCGTTTACGCCACCCGCAAGGGATTCCGCGGAGGATGCAAAAATATCGAGATGAAAAATTCGACTCTTTGGGCCGATGTCGCACACCCGATTATGATAGGTCTCCACGGAAGCGCCACTGAAATCGGCCCCGACGCTCCCGCCGACACCATCTCCGGCATCGTGTACCGCAATATCGACATCCTCGACCATAAAGAAAAACAGATTGACTATCAGGGTTGCCTCACAATCAGTTGCGGAGACAACAACGTGGTCAAGGACATCACTTTTGACGACATTCGCATCGAAGATTTCCGTCAGGGACAGCTTTTCAACATCCGCATTTTCTTTAACAAAAAATATTGCGCCGCCCCGGGCACATGTGTAAAGAACGTTCTGTTCAAGGACATCAATTACAACGGGACCGGCGAGGAAATGTCTATAATCTGCGGCTACAACGAAGACCGCAAGGTGAGCGACATAACATTTGAAAACCTCGTCATCAACGGCGAAAAAATAACCGACGATATGCCCGGCAAACCCAAATGGTACAAAACCGGCGACATGGCACGCATCTATATCGGCGAACATGTCGACAACGTCGTATTTAAATAACGACCTAAATCTCTTGCAATGAAAAAATATATCATCCTCGCAATAACCGTCATTACCGCATGTCTCGCAACGACAGCGCGCGGAATAAAACACCCGTCGCTGCTTTTCACCCCCGAGAGAGTCGAAGCCTCCCGCAAGGCGATGAAAAACGACACCGTCATGCAGCGGGCATGGGAACAGATAAAGAGCGTGGCCGACGCGCAGGTCGAGGGCCGCATGGATGTGCGCAAACTCGAATATCCGGCTCTTGTCTATCAGATGACGGGCGACAGACGCTATGCCGACAAAATAAAAGAGTGTCTCCTTGCAACCGCTAAAACTCGCTCGTGGGGCGATGCCGAAATGCTTGCCCGCCGGCCGGCATGGCGCAGCGAGTTGCAGATGGCCCACCGCAGCTTTCAGGTAGCCGTGGCCTACGATGCTATCTATGACATTCTCACACCCGCCGAGCGCAAGGAAATCGCCACCGGCATGTATCGTCTCGCTGTCGAGCCGCTCATCGGCGACTGGATTACTCCCGAGACCCGCGTCCACTCTCTTAACTCGATGGGACACAACTGGTGGACATCCTGCGCAGGTATGGGCGGCCTGCTTGCCCTTGCGATAAGCAACGAGGTGCCCGAGGCCGCCGAGGGTGCACGCGCCGTCGTCGAGGCCCTGCCCGAATGGTTTGACTTCGCAGGCGACGTGATTCAACACAAACCCAAGACATTTGACCGCGACGGCGGAATGTATGAGAGCATCAACTACGCCAGCTTCGGCACCACCGAGGCATTGCTGATGCGCTTGGCGTGGCTCAACTCTCATCCCGGCGAAAAACTCGAAGATATTCCCCAGATGGCTCAGCTCGCCTCTTTCTTCAGCCATGTGGCCTATCCGCGCACCGGTATGCTCTACAGCATAAACTTCGGCGACAGCCACAAGAACGTGACAGGCGAAAGCTCGATGCTGCTTGCCTATGCTATGGGCAACCGGTCTCCCGAGACATTGTGGTATGCCGCCCAAGTCGAGCCGGGCCAGCACCGCGAAGGTTTCCCGCTACATTTCCCGATGGGATTCCTTTATACTCCCGACTTGAAAAACGCCCCCAAGACCCCCGATCTGCCCACTTCCCACCTGTGGAAAGACTTCGGATGGGCCACGATGCGCGATTCTTGGGAAAAGGACGCAACCCTGCTTGCCGTCAAGAGCGGCATGACATGGAATCACTCACATGCCGACGCCAACTCGTTCATTCTGTTCCACAAAGGTGTCGACATTCTGAAAGATGCGGGCAATTGCAGCTACGGCAAGCCGGAATACCGCAACTACTTCTTCCAGTCCGACGCTCACAACGTTGTCAAGTTCAACGGTGAAGGCCAATCGACCTACCAGCAGTATCACGGCACCATGCTCCCCGGTACAGTCAGCAACCTTGTCGACGGCGGCAACGTGAAATATGTGCTTGCCGACGGCACCGGCCCCATGTCCCAGTGGCTGAGCCGCAACTTCCGTCATTTCCTGTGGATTGACAACGTTATCTTCATTATCGACGACCTAAAAAGCCACGAAAGCGGACACTTTGAATGGCTCTGGCATCCCGGAGGCGATGCCGTCAAGCGCGGTTTCGACCTCAACGTCACTTCGGGCGACGCGGCTGTCGCAGTGCGGCCCCTCTATCCGCGCCGACTCGCCTACAGCAACTTCGTCCATGACTATCCCGAGGACTTATACTGGGAAATCAAGGAAGGTCCGACCGAAGACCTGAAAGGAACCGAACAATACTACTCATTCCATCTTCCCGAGAAGACAGACCGAGTAAAGGCTGTCACCGCCGTCATTCTCAAGGACAGCGCGAGTCAGAAAGAACTTCCCGTCATCGAGTGCCGGGAAGGAAAGGACTGGATCGGCCTCCGCATGACTTTCAAGGGAAAAACAACCGACCTTTACATCAACCAGCTCGCTGACGGACGACTGATGCATCTCAATTCGTGGATTGATGCCGACGGTTGGGACACCGATGCCTACATGCTTGCCGTATCTTATCCCGAAGGCTCTGATCCGGCAAAGGCTACCGACTTTTTCATCGGTCACGGCAGCACCCTGCGACGCGACGGTGGCAAGGATGTCCGTTTCTCATCGCTGTCCAAACTCAATGTCGTCGCGGCTGAAAAAGGCAACCGCCTCGACCTTAACGTCACCGGCCAACCCCGCGCCACTGTTGACTACAAGACCTCGGCAACCGACATTCGCGTCAATGGTGAGAAAAAACAATTTTCACGCCACGGCAATCTCATAAAATTCAAGCACGCAGAAAAATAGCAATGAAACGAATATTGTCTGCACTTCTGCTGGCCGGGGTTCTCCTTCAGTCAGCAGCGCAATCGGCATATCCGGGCCAACACGCCGGAAAATTTGCGGTAAAGACATCCGTTCCACTCAAGGCCGAGGCATTGAAAATTGTCACCCGCATGGGCGACTGGGCGTGGAACAAACTCTCCACGCTCAGCAAGGTAGAAGTGACCTACCCCATGTCGCTCACTGTCGAAACCGCTCCCGATGACCCCTCGCGCGGAGCATTGCTCTACGGTCCCGTAGTCCTCGCGGGAGAACGTGGCACGGAGGGCATGACCTCCCCCGCCCCTTTCTCCAATCCCGCACTTTACAATGATTACTATACCTATAATTATAACATACCCGACGACATCGCCACTTCAATCAATCCGGCGACAGTGAGACGCGACGGTGAGACGCTGAAATTCACCACCCCCGACGGCGACTCGCTGCTTCCACTCTATGACCTCCACCGCCAGCGTTATGTCGTTTACTGGAATCTGACCAAATAACATTATACAACCATAAAATCAATGATTTTAAAATTCACGTTTTCTGAATCATGAACCATAAGCTAATCCGACTAATATCTTCATTTCTGCTGATTTCACTCATTACCCTATCAGCAAAGGCAACTTTGTCAGTCTACCCGTCGGGCAACCCCAACATGTATCACAATGACGATTTTACTGTTAAAGTGAGAACCATCGGGGGAGAATGGCTAGATCTGTACGAATACCGTGTTCAGGTCGACATGGATCGAGTACAAGATGCATCAATGGTACAATTTGACATGGACGAGCCGGTCGAAGTGATGGTTAAGAAAAACAACGGTAATTTCTCATCAGTTGACATCAGACCTCTGAAAAACAATATTACCTATAACCGAATGGGTAATGTTATCACCTTTCAGATTAACCAACCGCGCTACCTTTCAGTAGAGTTTGACGGCGACCGCCTGCACAACCTGCATTTGTTTGCAAATCCGGTTGAAACCCGAGTCTATACCGAATCCTGTGACAGTGTGATTTACTTCGGACCGGGCATACATAAGCCTGACGACCTCCCCAACAATCAGATCAGAATCAAATCCAACACTACGCTATACCTTGCTCCCGGAGCCGTTGTAAAAGCCAAACTACTTATTGACAATGCCGAGAATGTAAAGATTCTTGGCCGAGGAATCCTTGACCATCCGATCAGAGGTATCGAAATCACTGATTCAAAAAATGTTGAAATCGACGGTGTGACCATCATCAATCCTGACCACTATACTGTTTTCGGTGGCGGCAGCAGCAATATCCTGATTAAAAACATCAAATCCTTCAGCACCAAAGGCTGGAGCGACGGAATCGACATGATGTGCTGTCGCGATGTAGACATTGAAAATGTATTCATGCGCAACAGCGATGACTGTATCGCTCTTTATAATCACCGTTGGCACTGGAAAGGCGGATCGTCAGACATCAATATCCGTAATGCCGTTCTATGGGCCGACATAGCGCATCCAATAAACATCGGCGGACACGGTGACCCCGATAATGAAGCCGGAGAGGTCATAGAGCGCATCAGCATCAAGGATGTAGATATTCTTGAACATGACGAAGACGACCCTCCCTATCACGGTTGCATGTCTATAGTCATCGGAGACAACAATATCGCGCGCGACATAACGTTTGAAGACATCCGTGTCGAGAGCATTCAGGAAGGCGCACTGTTCCACATCGAGATTATCTATAATCCCAAATACAACAAAACTCCCGGGAAACGTATCGAGAATGTTATGTTCCGAAACATAACCTACAATGGTTATGGCGAATCGCGATCAGTGCTTGGCGGATATGATAAAGACCGCTGTGTTGAAAACGTGACATTTGACAATGTAATCATCAATGGACAGAGACTTGACAGTCTTAATGATTTTGTAACTAACGAATATATCAAAAACATAAAGTTCAAATGAATTTAAAACCGATAAATCAGGCCATTTTGGCCTCGGCACTGATATCAATCTCTATTGTATCACATGCGTCTGAACTGAATGTCACGTCTCCTGACGGGCGTAATCAAATTTCGTTCTCAAAACCCGGGAAAGAGCTGACCTACCGCGTCAATCGCGACGGAAAGGAGCTGATAGCCCCCTCCCGTGCCGGACTCGACATCGACAACTGGACATGGGAAATGGCCCTCGGAAAGCGCGACCTCGCCCAACCCGAGTGCTGGATGGATCTAATGACAGTCGACAGCGTGACAGTCAATCCGGTCGTTGACACCACATGGTCGCCACTCTACGGCGAGCGGTCAACCGTAAAAGACAATTACAACTCGGCCACGCTCCACATGTCGCGAAAAGACAAGTCGGACTACCGTCTCGATGTCGAAGTCAGAGCCTACAACGAAGGTCTTGCCTTCCGCTATTTTTTCCCCGAGCATCCCGCCGCCATCTTCCACAAGGTTGTCGGGGACCTCACTGATTATACTTTTCCCGAGGGAACAATGGCATGGAGCGAGAAATGGGCTCAGGCGTTCTTCGACTATACGCCCGTAGACTCGATAACGCGCCCCGTGGAACGCGCGCTCACCCTTGAACTTCCCGGCAACCGATGGGTCGCGCTGACCGATGCCGATGTCGATGACTGGGCACTGACCAAGTTTGTCGCCCGTGACGGACATCCCCGCACTCTGTCATCGGTAATGTACAGCCCGGTGGATATTGTCACCTACTATGCCACCCCGTGGAAAATCATCATGACAGCCGACACTCCCGGGCTACTCATCGAAAACAACAACATTGTCCTCAACCTAAACCCGCACAACGAAATCGACGACACCTCTTGGATAAAGCCGGGCAAAATAATGCGTTGCACCAAGCTGACAACCGAGGCCGGGATGAAAAACATCGATTTCTGTGCCGACCACAATATCCGGCACATGCTCTTTGACTGGCTGTGGTACGTCCCCTGCACATCCCACGACGGCGATGCCACGAAAGTCATCGATGCCCTCGACATGCAGCGCGTCATCGACTACGGCAAGGAGAAAGGCGTCGGCCTGTGGCTCTATGTCAACCAGCATGCCCTGATGAAACAGATGGACGAACTGTTCCCGTTGCTCAACCAATGGGGAGTGGCCGGCGTCAAGTCGGGTTTCGTACAGTATGCCTCCCACCGCTGGGCCACTTGGCTTCATGACATGGTGCGCAAGGCCGCCGACAACAAGCTGATGATGAACATCCACGACGAATTCCGGCCCTCGGGTTTCTCCCGCACCTATCCCAACCTTCTGACCCAAGAGGGCATCTGCGGCAATGAAGAATTTCCCGATGCGACCCACAATGTAACCCTTCCGTTCACCCGCATGATCAACGGCGCGGCCGACTATACCATCTGCTACTATGACAGGCGGTTAAAAAACACCCATGCCCACCAGCTTGCCGCGTCGCTTGTGTTCTACAGCCCGTTGCAGACCATCTTTTGGTATGACAACCCGTCACTCTACGGCGGTGAACCCGAGATAAAATGGTTTGAAGACCTTCAGACTACATTTGACGACTCGCGCGTACTGAGCGGCTATCCCGGCAAAAGCATCGTCATGGCACGCCGCAAAGGAACAGAATGGTTCATCGGAGCGATGACCAACAATGACGGCTCTACCGAGACTGTCGACCTGTCTTTCCTCGATCCCGGCAAAAAATACACTGCCGAAATATACACCGACGGGGGCGAAAAGGTCAAGACCAAGACACATGTCAAGTGCGAGACACGCACCGTGACCTCCAAGGACAAACTGAAATTTGACCTCATGCCCCGTGGCGGCGCCGCAATGCATATTTTTCCCAAAGATTGACGTGCATTAAGTGAACACAGCACATTAATCGTATTAAAGGGTACAATTCCAAAGGTAAGAAAGATTGTTTTTTCATTGAAACTATTTTATGCGACTGTCTCGTTTTCTAATAACCGCCTCACTTATCGGCGTTTCGGCAGTGATTGCCGAGGCGCGGGACAACCGTGCATGGGTACCCGACATGGGCGACGGCACATATATCAACCCGGTAATCAATGCCGATTACTCTGACCCGGATGTCGTGGCCGTGGGCGACGACTTCTACATGACAGCCTCCAGTTTCGGATGCGCCCCGGGACTCCCAATCCTCCATTCCCGCGACCTCGTCAACTGGGACATTGTAAACTATGCGCTGAAAGAGGTGCCGCCGACCGACTTCTACAGCTCGGCACCGCGCCACGGAAAAGGCGTGTGGGCACCGTCGATACGTTTCCATGACGGCGAGTATTATATCTACTGGGGTGACCCTGATTTCGGCATTTTCATGGTCAAGACAGCCGACCCGCTCGGAGAATGGTCAGAACCGGTACTTGTCAAGGCCGGAAAAGGAATGATTGACCCGACCCCCCTGTGGGATGACGACGGACGCGTATACCTCGTCCATGCATGGGCGGCAAGCCGCTCCCGATTCAACAGCATCGTGACCATCTGCGAGCTCAACAGTGACGGGACAAAGGTTATATCGCAGCCGGTCCTCGTGTTTGACGGCAACGACGGCGTGAACCACACTATCGAGGGACCGAAACTCTACAAACGCAACGGGTGGTACTACATTTTCGCCCCTGCAGGCGGCGTGGTTGACGGATGGCAGATTGTGCTGCGCTCGCGCAGCATATACGGCCCTTATGAATCGCGCATCGTCATGGCGCAGGGCGACACGCCGGTCAACGGCCCGCATCAGGGCGCGTGGGTCGACAATGCCGCCGGTGAGTCTTGGTTCCTCCACTTCCAAGACCGCGGACCTTACGGACGCGTAATCCATCTCAACCCTATGGCATGGGACGAAGATTGGCCCGTAATCGGTGAAGATTCTGACGGCGACGGCTGCGGCCAGCCTGTTATGCGGCACAAAAAGCCTGCTGTCAGCAGCAAAGTCGCTGTGACAGTGCCGCCGACAAGCGACGATTTCAACTCACGCGCGCTGGGTCGGCAGTGGCAGTGGCACGCCAACTATAACGACACTTACGGTTTCACCTCCGATATGGGATTCATGCGCCTCTACGGCCACATCCTTACCCCCGACGCACCCAATTTCTGGGAAGTACCCAATCTGTTGCTCCAGAAATTCCCTGCCGAGGAATTTACTGCCACCGCCAAGGTCAAAATTTCGGCCAAGGCTTCTTCGGAAGGAGTCATGTCGGGACTTATCGTCATGGGATGGGACTATGGCGCGCTCGGAGTCGAAAAGACAGGAGACAATTTTACGCTGAAACTCGTCACCTGCCATGATGCCGAACAAGGCAACCGCCAAGAGGCGGAAACAATTGCCACAATCAAGCCGTCGCGTGTCTACGAGGCCGGACTGTACCCCAATCTCGAATGCGACCTGTACCTCCGGGTCAAGGTGGGCAAAGGCGCCGTGTGCAAGTTCAGCTACAGCCTCGACGGCAAGAAATTCATCAGTGCCGGACAGCCGTTTCAGGCCCGTGCCGGGAAATGGATCGGAGCCAAAACGGGTCTGTTCAGCGTAACTCCCGACGGCAATGACCGAGGGTGGATTGACATCGACAACTTCATTGTAACAAAATAACATACCATAAAAATAAATCATGAAACTTACCTCTATCATCCCCATTATAGGAATGGCGTTGAGCGCGGCTGCCTATACCGGCTGCGTAAACGCCTCAGCCGAAACCGAACTTGACATTGACGGAGATCTCGCCTACTGCAATGCCCAGATTCACCGCACACTGGACGGATTGCGCGGGAACAGCGACACCATCGACTACACGATGATGCCCCGAAACATGGAAGGGGATGCCACATGCTGGCATTGCCGCAAGGCCGACAAGGAGGAATGGTGCGGAGGTTTCTGGCCCGGCATCCTGTGGTATAACTATGAGGCGACCGGCGACACGACAATCAGAAAAGAAGCTGAAAAGTTCACTTCGTCACTTGAATTTCTGTCCAAGATTCCCGCCTTTGACCATGACCTCGGATTCCTCATGTTCTGCAGCTATGGCAACGGCTACCGCCTGACCCGCGACCCGCACTACCGTCAGGTAATCATCGATACCGCCGATTCTCTCGCGACCCTCTACAATCCCAACGTGGGTACCATTCTCTCTTGGCCGCGAAATGTCAAGATGCTCGGAGGACACAACACTATCATGGACAACATGATAAACCTTGAGATGCTTTTCTGGGCGGCCAAAAACGGCGGTGGCAGCAACCTCTATGACATCGCCGTGAAACATGCCGAGACGACAATGAAACATCATTTCCGCCCCGACTTCACTTGCTATCACGTCGCTGTATATGACTCGGTAAGCGGCGATTTTATCAAGGGGATGACCCATCAGGGGTATGCCGACAACTCGCTGTGGGCGCGTGGACAGTCTTGGGCCATCTACGGCTACACAATGGTATATCGGGAAACCCGCGACCCTCGTTTCCTTGACTTCGCCCAAAAAGTCACCGACGTCTATCTCGACCGCCTTCCCGAAGACTATGTGCCTTACTGGGACTTTGACGACCCGCGCATCCCCGATGCCCCGCGCGATGCGTCGGCAGCAGCCGTTGTCGCGTCGGCTCTCCTTGAACTACAAGGATACGTCCAGCCCGAGCAAAGCAAGAAATATCTCGCTGCCGCTGAAAAAATGCTTGCATCCCTCGGCTCTGACGCTTACCGCAGCGGTGACCGCCGTCCGGCATTCCTTGACCACTCGGTAGGGCACCATCCCGCCGGAAGCGAGATTGACGCTGCGATAATCTATGCCGACTATTATTACATCGAGGCCCTTCTGCGCAAGAAGAAACTTGAAGAAAAGCATGACGTTCTCGCCACGCTGTAACAGTCAGTTCTTATTTTAAGACCGCAGGCTGAATCGATTCCAATTTTTTTGGCTAATTTTGCCATATCAATCTCACACGTTTCTTCTATCGCAATGAAAAAACTTATATTGGCGGCAGCGATTCTATCATCAATGACCGCTTGCCATGACAAGACGGCAACCATAACAATCAGCAACGCGCTTGATTTTGACCGTCATGGCGAAATCGTCGAAATTGCCATTGACAGCCTTCCGGCAACTGTCGGCACCGGCAAATTTCTCTATGTCACCGACTGTGAAGGAAACGAAATACCGTCACAGGTCACTCACGACAATCTGCTCATTTTCCCGACTGATGTCAAAGCGTCTTCAAGCGCGACCTACAAGGTCTGCTCCTCGGAAACACGCCACGACTATGACACAATAGCACGCGGACGCGTTTATCCCGAGCGCGACGATGACATGGGGTGGGAAAACGACAAGGTCGGATTCCGAGCCTACGGCCCCGCGCTACAGAATCGTGGCGAGCGCGGATTCGGATATGACATTTTCCTGAAACGCGACACCATCTACCCTATCCTCGACATGCTATATGCCATCGAGCTGAATCCCGAGTCATGGGCCCGTGTCGATTCTATCCGCAAGAGCGAGGGCGATGCCGCAGCCGAGGAATTTATCAAGACTTTTTCCTATCATGTCGACCACGGCTATGGGATGGACTGCTATGCTGTAGGCCCTACCCTCGGAGCCGGTGTGGCGGCCTTGATGGTCTCTGACACAATTGTGTATCCGTGGTGCTATCGCGAGGCTGAAATTCTTGACAACGGCCCCCTGCGATTCTCGGTAAAACTCGGCTTCACGCCGCTGAAAGTGGGAGCCGACACCTCGGTCATCGAAACCCGTGTCATCATTCTTGACTCAGGGTCGCATCTTAACCGCACAGATATTTCATATACCGGCCTGACCGCTCCGGCTCCAATCGCGACCGGAATAGTGCTGCACGACACCGAGGGAACCGTTACTGCCGACCCCGAGAAGATGTTCATATCCTATATCGACCCCACGCAGGGTCCTGATAACGGCAAGGTGTTCATGGGTGCCACATTCCCTGTGAATGTAACCGAAACAAGAGTTGACCGCCACGACGATTCTCCATCCCATGTCCTCGCCATCAGTCCCTACACACCCGGTGATACTTACCGTTATTACTGGGGATTCGCATGGGACAAAACCGATATTGACAACATCGATGACTGGAACGACCATCTTGCCCGTCAGGCAGCAACACTCCGCTCTCCGCTAAAGATTGAAATAAATAAGTGTTCAAAGTTAAACGATATAAGATAATGGTAAATTTTTCACTGGAAGGTAAAGTGGCCCTTGTTACCGGAGCTGCTTACGGTATAGGACTCGCCATCGCTCAGGCATTTGCCGAGGCCGGCGCAAAAATAGTGTTTAACTGCTCGCGTCAGGAGACTGTTGACCGCGGCCTCGCCGCCTACAAGGAACTCGGCATCGATGCAAAAGGCTATCTCTGCGACGTGACCGACGAGGACGCTGTAAAGGCTATGGTCGCCGACATCGAGGCCACCGTAGGCACAATCGACATCCTTGTCAACAACGCCGGGATTATCAAACGTATCCCGATGGAGGAAATGGCAGTCGAGGATTTCCGCCGCGTCATCGACGTGGACCTTGTCGCCCCCTACATCTGTGCCAAGGCTGTCATCCCGGGAATGATCAAGAAGGGACACGGAAAAATCATCAATATCTGCTCGATGATGAGCGAGCTTGGCCGCGAGACAGTCAGCGCCTACGCTGCCGCAAAGGGCGGTCTCAAGATGCTCACCCGCAACATCTGCTCCGAGTTTGGCGAACACAATATCCAATGCAACGGCATCGGCCCCGGCTACATAGCGACCGAGCAGACCGCCCCGTTGCGCGAGCGTCAGCCCGACGGCAACCGTCACCCGTTTGACTCGTTTATCATTTCCAAGACTCCCGCTGCCCGCTGGGGCACCCCCGAGGACCTCATGGGGCCCGCCGTGTTCCTCGCCTCCGATGCCTCCAACTTTGTCAACGGCCACGTCCTCTACGTCGACGGCGGCATCCTCGCCTACATCGGCAAGCAACCCAAATAAATAGGGTTTAGGGTTTTGGTTTAAGGTTTAGATAAATGTCATGTATTCTGACATGAGCGTCGGCAGGCACATAACTGACGACCTAATTCCTCTATCAATGGGCGCAAGTCGTCAACTTCCTCACGAGCTGCCAAGCCTAAATCAACCGCTAAAGTTAACTGGCAAAGCACCTCCATGAGTGAGCCATAAGCGATTTCGCAAAAGAATTCTATTATCTAAACATTAAACCAAAACCTTAAACCAATTAAAATAACCAACCGCGCATGGAACAAGTATTTTCCTATATAATCGGGCTGGGGGCGGCGGTCATGATGCCGATTATTTTCACGATTTTAGGCGTGTGTATCGGCATCAAATTCGGCGACGCGCTAAAGGCCGGTCTCAAAGTGGGCGTAGGCTTCATCGGTCTCTCTATCGTGACCGCCCTGCTCACCTCGGCTCTCGGACCCGCGCTCAACACTGTTGTCGATATTTATGACCTGCAACTCCATGTCTTTGACATGGGATGGCCCGCTGCCGCAGCCGTTGCCTACAACACTGCCATCGGCGCGTTCATCATCCCCGTGTGTCTCGGCGTGAACCTGCTCATGCTTCTCACCAAGACGACCCGCACCGTCAACATCGACCTGTGGAACTACTGGCACTTCGCTTTTATCGGGGCAGTAATCTATTTTGCCAGCGACTCTCTTGCATGGGGATTTTTCGGGGCAATCGTATGCTACATCATCACCCTCATCCTCGCCGACATGACCGCCAAGAAATTCCAAGGTTTTTACAAAGACATGGACGGCATCTCGATTCCTCAACCCTTCTGCGCCGGATTCGTTCCTTTTGCTTGGGCCATAAACAAGGGCCTCGACAAAATCCCGGGTATTGAGAAACTCGAAATCGATGCCGAGGGGATGAAAAAGAAATTCGGACTAATGGGCGAGCCTCTGTTTCTCGGAGTGGTCGTCGGGATTGCCATCGGCTGTCTGACCTGTGATTCTTGGAGCCAGATTGTCGACAAGATTCCCTATATCCTCGGTCTCGGCATAAAGATGGGCGCAGTCATGGAACTTATCCCCCGTGTGACCGTGCTGTTCATCGAGGGGTTGAAACCCATCAGCGACGCAACCCGAAGCCTCATCGCCCGCAAGTTCAAGGGAGCCGAAGGTCTCAACATCGGCATGAGTCCCGCTCTTGTAATCGGCCACCCTGCCACGCTCGTTGTATCATTGCTGCTCATCCCCGTGACACTCGCGTTTGCCGTCTTCCTTCCCGGCAACCAATTCCTGCCCCTTGCATCGCTTGCCGGAATGTTCTATGTGTTCCCCCTCGTCCTGCCCTTCACCCGGGGAAATGTCGTCAAGACGTTCATCGTCGGCCTCGTAGTCATTGTCATGGGACTTTACATGGTGACCAACCTCGCCCCGTGGTTCACACTCGCCGCCAAGGATGTGTTTGCCGCGACCGGAGACTCGGCAGTCGCCATTCCCGATGGTTTTGACGGTGGAAGTCTCGACTTCGCGTCAAGTCCTCTCGCATGGGTGATTTTCCAGTGTACCGAAAACCTGAAGTGGGTCGGCTCCGCAATACTCGTCCTCGTCACGATGGCCATGATGTGGTGGAACCGTGTCCAGATCATCCGCAATCAGAAAGCGATGATTGAGAAAAATTCGACTGAAATTCAAGTAACCGAATAACAACATTCAACACAATATGAAAAAGATATTCCTGTCAGTAGCAGTAGCGGTGGCCGCGTTCTCGGCAATGGCACAGACTGACTACACCGTGATGCGCGCCTGTCACCCTGACGATGTCAAGAACTATGACACAGAGAAACTCCGTTCCCACTTCATGATGCCCAAGGTGATGGAACAGGACAAGTTCAACTTCACCTACTCGATGTATGACCGTCTCATTTTCGGCGGGGTGATTCCTGTAGCCAAAGTAATGACACTCGAAAACATCGACCCGCTTAAAGCGGAATATTTCCTTGAACGCCGCGAACTGGGCGTTATCAACGTGGGTGGCGACGGAATTGTTTCAGTCGACGGCAAGGAGTACGAACTTCGTTTCAAGGATGCCCTCTATGTGGGCCGAGGCAACAAAAATGTATCTTTCCGAAGCAAAGATGCCGCCAATCCCGCCAAATTTTATATCAATTCCACCCCTGCCCACACTGCCTACAAGACACAGCTCATCACGATAGACGGGCGCAAGGGGTCGATAAAGGCCAACTCGTTTGCCGCCGGTTCTATGGAGGAAAGCAACGACCGCGTCATCAACCAGCTCATCGTCAACAATGTGCTCGAAGAAGGACCCTGCCAGCTTCAGATGGGATTGACCGAACTGAAACCGGGAAGCGTGTGGAACACCATGCCGTGTCACACCCATGACCGCCGCGTCGAAGCCTATTTCTATTTCAACGTTCCCGAGGGTAACGCCATCTGCCACCTCATGGGAGAACCGCAGGAAAACCGCCTCATCTGGCTGCAAAACGAGCAGGCCGTCATGTCGCCCGAGTGGTCAATCCACGCTGCCGCCGGCACTTCCAACTACATGTTTATCTGGGGCATGGGAGGTGAAAATCTCGACTATGGCGACATGGACAAAGTCACCTATCTTGAAATGAAGTAAGAAGTGGTTTAAACTTATAGCCCGTTGACTGTTACAAGTATCTAACACTTCTTGATGAGTTCAAATCTGATTACGAAATGACCCAAGACTTTAAAGAAGTAAACGAAAGCTACACTCTCCCCGAGGCAATCCGCGAGGCTCAACGCTGCCTGAAATGCAAGGTGCCGAGCTGTAAAAAGGGTTGCCCCATCAGCAATGACATTCCCGACTGGATTGCCGAGCTTGCCAAGGGCAACTTCGGCAATGCCATGTCTATAATCCACAACCGCAGCAACCTGCCGGCCGTCTGCGGGCGCGTGTGTGCCCACGAGCGGCAGTGTGAGGGAAACTGCGTCCTCGGCAAGAAGGGACAGCACATCAACATCGGCAAACTGGAACGTTTCGTTGCCGACTTTGACTCGAATGCAGGACTGACCCACGAGGCAATCCCCGAAAAGTCACGCGGGCGCATAGCCGTCATCGGCAGCGGCCCCGCCGGACTGACAGCAGCAGGCGACCTCGCCCGTAGCGGATTTGCTGTCGAGATTTTCGAGATGGAGCCGGAACCGGGCGGAGTTCTGATGTTTGGCATTCCCGAATACCGTCTACCGAAAGAGGTTGTGCGTCGCGAAATAAAAAAAATCGAAAATCTCGGCGTGGTTTTCCACCTCAACACCACTATCGGTGAAAACTATACCGTCGACGACCTTTTCTCGCAAGGTTTCGATGCCATCTTCATGGGGACAGGCACCGGTGTGCCGAAAAAGCTCGACATTCCCGGCATCAGACATCCCGGCGTGCGTCAGGCCATCAGGTTTTTGCGCCGCGTAAGCCTTTATGAAAACGGGTTCCTAAACCGCAACGAAGTCATCGTCGGTAAAGGAGACAAAGTTTTCGTAATCGGTTGCGGAAACACAGCTATCGATGCCGCCCGCACAGCCGTGCGCATGGGGTCTGACGAGGTCACCGTCGTCTACCACCGCACCATAAACGACATGAGCGCGTTGCGCGCCGAATATGACGACGCGGTTGCCGAAGGGGTGAAATTCCTATGGAAATCATCGGTAGTCGAGATTGACGGCGATTCCGACAGTCCCAAACTCAACCATATCGTCATCGATACCGAAGGGAAACGCACGACTGTCGAGGCCGACCATGTCATCATGGCAGTGGGAAGCGCGCCTGCATCACGCATCGTCTCCACGACCGAGGGTATCGATGTCGACGGAAAAGGATATGTCCTCACCCGCGAAACCCCCTACGGGATGACCTCGCGCAAAGGGGTGTTTGCCGGCGGCGACGTAATCAACCGTCCTGCGACAGTGGTTCATGCAATGCTTGACGCAAAACTCGTGGCCGAGGGCATAGCCCAATATGTCGATGCAGTAAAACTGTTAGAAACAATCAATAAATAAACAAAATAAACAGACAGCCTGATTTCCTTCTGCATCTACTGTAAGATATTATCGCTTCAACTTGAACATATACTTTATTTAATGAGCAAAATTGTAACTCTCGGCGAAATCATGCTTCGCCTTTCGCCTGCCGGAAACTATCGCTTTACGCAGGTTGATTCTTTTGATGTTATATGGGGCGGCGGCGAAGCCAATGTCGCTGTTTCCTGCGCCAACTATGGCCATGACGCTTATTTCGTCTCAAAACTCCCCAAGCACGAAATCGGACAGGCAGCTGTCAACGCTCTGCGCCGATATGGTGTTCTCACTGACCATATTGCCCGAGGCGGAGACCGCGTGGGCATCTACTACTGCGAGACCGGAGCGTCAATGCGCCCGTCAAAGGTCATCTATGACCGCGCCCACTCGGCAATTGCCGAGGCCGACCCTGCCGATTTCGATTTTGACGCAATCATGGAAGGCGCCGACTGGTTCCACTGGAGCGGCATCACCCCGGCTATCAGCGACAAAGCGGCCGAGCTGACACGGCTTGCCTGCGAGGCCGCAAAACGCCACGGCGTGACAGTCAGCGTTGACCTCAACTTCCGCAAAAAACTGTGGACAAGCGAGAAGGCACAATCCATTATGCGTCCGCTCATGAAATATGTCGACGTGTGCATCGGAAACGAGGAGGATGCCGAACTATGCCTCGGATTCAAACCCGATGCCGATGTCGAGGGGGGAAATACTGATGCCGAAGGCTACAAGGGCATCTTCGCCGCCATGATGAAAGAATTCGGATTCAAGTATGTAGTTTCTACCCTGCGTGAGTCATTCTCGGCGACCCACAACGGATGGAAAGCTATGATTTACAACGGCGAGGAATTTTATCAGTCCAAGCGCTACGACATCAACCCCATCATTGACCGCGTGGGCGGCGGTGACTCTTTCTCGGGCGGCCTCATCCACGGACTTTTGACAATGGACAACCAAGGCGACGCGCTCGAATTTGCAGTGGCGGCTTCGGCCCTCAAGCACACCATCCCCGGTGACTTCAACATGGTTACCGCCGAGGAGGTAAACGCTCTTGCCCGAGGCAACGCCAACGGCCGCGTACAGCGATAACGGACTTTTTGAACAGCCTCTGATTATTCAAAGTTCAGAAACAGCAGTCAATTCTGCCGTTTCTGAACTTTTTATTTTGTCCGATGGTTATGAATTATTATTTTTGCAATCAATGAGACTGTTCATCACATCACTGCTGTTGTCGATTGCGGCCCTCTGTCATGCCGCAACACCGATTACAGGCCAATGCGAGATTGGCCCCGAACAGATGTGGCAATTTGTCCTCTCCCACAACCCCGATTTTCCGCGCGAGACAGCCGAGGCATTCTATGAAGTGGGAAACCTCTACAATATCCGTGGCGACATCGCCTTGTGTCAAGCCATCATCGAGACGGGGTGGTTCAAGTTTGAAAACGGTACAGCCGTGACTGCCGACGACCACAATTATTGCGGCCTCGGGGTGAGAAAACGCGGCAAGAAAGGGTGCAGTTTCTCGTCGGCCTATGAGGGTGTGACGGCGATGATACAGCACCTCTTTGCCTACGCGACCGACTGTGACCTCCCCGACGACGAGCCTATTGTCGACCCCCGTTTCAACCTTGTCAACCGCGGTTGCGCGCCCACATGGGAATCCCTATCGGGACGCTGGGCCATGAACACCCGCTATGGCCGCGACATCCTGACAATCTACAACCGCCTCGCCGATTTCCGCATCGACCCCTCCCTCACCCCCACCAAGACCATCGAGCGCATCGAAGTCATCATCCCCGAGTAATCCACTACTCCTAAGTTCAAAATAATTAAAGGAAAACCACATGGTCTTATCAGAATGCAAATGCACAAAGATTTTCTGAGTTAGTTATAACATACATCAAATCATATTACATTATCCTATCTAATTTCAACTTTAGCGCACGTTTAAAAATTCCATATATCTCACCAAAAAAAATTAATAAAAGCAAAGAAATCAACAAACTTTTATTTTAATTTATTTGTTAAGATAAAAAAGGCACCAAAACTGTAAATATATTATCGGTTTAATTTTGAACATCTACTTATGAAAAAACCGAAAGTAATAAAAATCATCTCCTTGATTGGATTCGTAATCTCGTCATGGTTTGTGATATGGCCTCCGGGTGGAATCAAATGGCTGCCGTATGTGTTTGTCGTAACAGGAGGTATTTCGCTGCACTTTTTAATAGGGAAAGGCGAAGGTGTATCCCGGAAAAGGGCAATTATCGTTCTCTGCATGGCGATTTTGATAGCTTGGATAATATTTTATTTTATTTGACAATTATGTTGTTATGACTTGGGTCCGAATATTAGGAGTCGTGATATATTTTATATCAGGTTGGTTGGTTATTTGGCCACCTGAGAATCATCAGTGGGTTGCATATATCTGCGCGGTAACTCAGGTTCTGTCTATATTTTTGATCGGGAAAGCAAATAAGAAACTGACCTCCGGCCGCATCGTTCTCTTAGTAGTCATCGTGGCTGTCGAGCTGATATTTCTCTATGTAATCAATCACATTTACCCCGAATGAGATCTCCGCGTCGGCGATAAACCCTATCGCCGACGCGGTTGTTATTTTAGTATGGCAACTATTTTTAACAGATTAAGGGATGAGTTCTACCGAGGCGTCGAGTGGCGGCGGAGACATGTGGGCGACACGCCTTTCATGTTCATCCTCGCATGTGTGACGGGACTGCTCACCGGAACGACGGCCTTTCTGTTAAAACGCTCGATTGCGACTGTATCGGGATGGCTCACCGAGCGGTTCAGTGACTACGGCCCCGACTATACCTTCCTGTTCATCCCGCTCGCCGGGATTCTGCTGTCGGGAATATTCATGCGTTATGTGATTCACCGCAATATCGCCCACGGGGTGCGCAAGATGATTCTCGGATTCAGGCAGCGCGTCTACCGTCTCAGCGGGAAGTTAATCTATTCACCCTTCATTGCCAGCACGTTCACGCTCGGATTCGGCGGCTCGGCGGGTTCCGAAGGTCCCATCGCCACCACCGGCGCGGCCATCGGCAGCAACATCGGCAAGGCATGCCGGCTGTCGCCCCACCTGCTGATTATAATGACCGGCTGCGGTGCCGGGGCGGGAATTGCCGGAATTTTCAAAGCTCCCGTCGGCGGTATGCTGTTCACGCTCGAAGTGTTGCAACTCCCGCTGTCGACAGTGGCGGTAATCGCGCTGCTCGTCGCGTGTCTAACCTCGGCACTGACCGCCTACATCCTCTCGGGGTGCACTATAGACCTCGCGTTTTCGGCCCCGATGCCAACGTTTGACACCGCGCTGCTTCCGTGGGCGCTCCTGCTCGGTGTCTTCTGCGGATGTTACTCGCTGTATTACAGCTATATCATGAAAAAGGTCGAGAATTTTCTCAACCGGCTCGGAAATCCGTGGGTCAAGAACCTCGTCGCGGGGGGCATCCTATCGCTCCTTGTGTTTCTATTCCCGGCCCTCTATGGCGAGGGATACGGAATCGTCGGAAAAATCATCAACGGTCATGGCAGCGACATTGCCCTCGGCACATTCCTCAACTCCGCGCTGCCCGACGCATGGGTACTGCTACTGATTGCCGCAGGGATTCTGCTTGCCAAGTGCTTTGCGACCTCGTCGACCAACAGCGGTGGCGGTGTGGCCGGAGATTTCGCCCCCACCCTCTTTGCCGGAAGTGTGGCCGGATTCTTCTTCGCAACATTGCTCAACACTCTTTTCGGCCTCCGGCTCCCCGTCGGAATCCTCGCTTTGCTCGGCATGGCCGGAGTCATGGCCGGAGCAATCCGCGCCCCCATGATGGCCATATTCCTGACCATCGAAATGACCGCATCCTACTCTTTCCTCCTGCCGGTTGTCGTGACCGCGACAGCAGCTTTCGGCATCGTGCGCCTTTCCCGCCTCGAAACAATCTACTCGGACCGCAAAAAACTCCGCGACCAAAAAATGTGAAAGGTCAGCCTGAAGCAATCAGGCAGACCTTTTACATTCAAGTCGTCTTACTCAACCCGAGGTTACTTGACCAGTACCTTTATTGTCGAGTTGTCGGTTCGAAAGACATACACTCCCGGTGCGACTGTCACAGTCTGCCCCGCAGCATAATCTCCGCAATAAATCAATGTGCCGTCTACGGCGGCCACTACGAGATACCCTCTATATCCGGGCAATCTGACTTCTCGCCCGGCAATCTCTACAGCCTGAGCTGCATCTGCCGCGACATCCGATATTCCCGAAGCTCCGAGGTCAACCTCCAAGTCTACCCCACGGGATTCGTTATCTCCCTTGAAAAGACCCGATACTGAATACTGATGGATTCCTTCTCCGGGATTTTCGTCTTTAAACGAGGCAGCCAAAGTCGTACCCAAAAGGTTTCCGTCACGATAAACTGCAAATGCATAGGGATAATACATGTCAAGTTTCGCATCAGTCTCCCCGGCAGGGACAACAATTTCTCGGTCAGGTTCTATTGCAGGTTTTACCAAAGTCGCATATCCGAATATATTGCCGTTAAGACGCATATCGGTAGTCCATGTCTTGCCGTCGTAGCTCACAAGGTCGCCATATCCTTTCACGGCAGGGCCCTTGTCGGTGAGCACGGTGACATTGGTCACAGCCGATTCATAATGAACCCCTATCCACACGTCTTTGTCAGCTGTGATTTCGACAGATTTTGTCAACACGATATTGTTCCACACCATGTTGCCAAACTCTTTCAGCACACGTTCCGATACAAGTTGCGCCGGGGAGCCGTCACCGGGTTCCGATTCCCACACCCGCAGGGTACATTTCAGTTCATTCTGCGACTGACATGGATAGAACGCCACCCGACGGATTTTATATCCTTTATAAATCGCCAAATCCTCGGCACGGAAACGGTGAACGTAGTCCATCGACTTAACCGGCAGGTCAATCATCTCGAAATTTTCCTCATCATCATTCATGCGGGTCAGGCGGGTGTCAAGTTCCCAAGACAGCTTGACACTGCCATTATCGGCCACGATGTGGTCAAGCGAAACAATGCAGTTGGATGGAATCCTCGCATCTGTCGCGATATATGGCGACACGAGTCCCGATTGATATTCGGCATCAACCGTATAGGACAAAAGTGTCTGATTCCCTATCGCATCATCAACATAAGATGTTCCCTCTACTCTGGATAGCAAGTGGCCATTGCGGAACAGATTGTAACACACGGGCTCATCATCCCCCTCGGGAGCATCCCATGAAAGGGAGACGATACCGCGACGCGATGTAGCGGTCAAATTGCGCGGGGAAGCAGGTTCTTCGTCACTCAAAAAATCAAAATCTACTGTCCCGTCAATGTTTTCCACGATATTGTCAAGGCCCTTATAGGTATATCGCCCCGAAACAGAGCGTGTGGACGGCAGAGTGCGGTCGTTGAACGCCGTTACAGATGCCGAGCCGGGGAAAGGCGCGATATCACTGCTGACAGCCCCATATGTATAGCTGTCAGTGTCAGTGTCAGGGTCACACATTGCTCCGGCACAGACAGTGTAAACCGCCTGCGGAAACGAATTGTTTATCGTGTTACTCACGAGATTTCCATCAACCAGCGACTCGTTGATGTGATACACAAGCAATCCCTCCCCGGGCAAAGCACAGTCAAATTCACCTTCGCGCCTACGGTTCTCTATCACAAAATATTCCCCGGGCAACGTACAGTCAAACCGATAAGCCTCAGGCACAAAAGTAGCGCCTTTCATCCCTTTCACGCCCACTGACTCGCCAAGCGTTAAAGGAGACACCCATCCGAGCTGTATTTTCTGCCACATATTTATACCAGCCGGGCGGTTGCCATACTCACCGTTCCATGCACCTGACCCCATAAGGTCCCATACTCCTGTCCCGGGAAATTCCCCGCCACTTAGTGAATAATCTGTATCATAGAAGTCCGGAGCGCCAAGATTGTGACCAAACTCATGACACATCACCCCGATTGTCGACATCTTGGTCAAGTCTTTCCCAAGTAGTTCAGGCTGGATGGTGTAGCGTCTCACTTGAATTCCGTCAAACTCCATTCCATAAATCGTGCTTGAATGTGACCAAATATCGCTTGACGAGCCGGTTGCCTCCTGCCCCGCTCCCTGATGAATGACCGCGAGACCGTCAAGAATACCGTCTCCGTCATTATCAAATTCAGTGAAATCAATCTCTCCGTCGATAATGTGGAGCGCGTCGGCTATCATGGCAAGCGCGCCGTCGGCCCCGTAATGACTCTTTTCATAGGGGAGCGTAATCCACCGTGTCACGGTCGTGGTTATGTCAAGCTGTCCATAGGAATTTTCAAGATAATAGTCACGAAAACTGCCTATTCTGGCATATTTTTCGCCATTCATGTACATGTCAAAATCCTCCTTGGCAAACCTCGGGGATGTGTCTTTGTAGTTCAGCAACAGCATCAACAGCTTGCGCTCCCCCTTGGAAGGGAATGTTCCGTCAATCTGAGTGTTAAAACCGGCATCGGAGAGTTTTCGCGGTGAGGAAGCTTCCTTGATCTGTGACACGCTAAAATTCAGACCCGGCTTGATTCCGAGAAATGATGCTTCTGACGAGTTTCCGCCGCAATAACGCAACGCTGACGGTTCAAGCCTGCCGGCACGAGACTCGGCATATACGAGATATCCGCTGTCATCACGCAGCAGCGTATATCCGTCGTCCGACACGGCCCAGTTAAAATGCTCGTCACCTTTCAGCGTGACGGTCACGACACTTCCGTCGGGTTGCACGACTTCTACCGGTGACGGACAGGCAGGAACAGCATGTGCACCGGCAACTCCTAACAGCACTGCCGCACAAGTTGTTATAAATTTCAATCGAGACATATCTTAGAGGGTGTTTAATAACAAATGTTAATCCAAAGTGGTAGCATCTTTCAGTTAACTCGTTATTACACAGAGGGAGCATAGCTGTGGCTATGTGACCGAGGTGTAATGACGAGGTAACGAAAGAGGCTGCCATGAGGATAAGGTAACTTCATTCAGATATTAATTTCAAAATTTAAACATGAGGCTGTTTTATATAAATGCTTTGTCGCACCCGTTTTCACGGTCGCCTTTTGTCCTGAACCTCGGTCACATAGCTACAGCTATGCTCCCTCGGTTCATGCCAAAATCCGACACCTGAAAACGGGCTTTGGATTAACATTTGTTATGAAACACCCTCTTAATCGAGCTACTGAATGATGCAAAGACGCATTGAACTTTCATAAAGCATCAGTGCGTCCTTGCATCAGATAATTATAACAGAGGTTATTTCACTACTTTTATAGAACCGGCCTCACCCTTGACGATATAGATGCCATTGGGGAGATGAGATGCCTCGATTTCAGTGCTGTCCTGAGACGCGCTGACTTGGGCCACGAGCTGTCCCGAGATATTGTAAACCGAGATTGTCTCGCCTTCGGCAGTTCCACTCACCAAAAGAATCTGAGAATTGTCAAACCGGGCTGCAAACACGATTTCTCCAAACTGGTCGACGGCCACGCCACTCTGCTTGGGGTCGTTCAACGCAATCCAAAGTTGCCATCCGGCTCCATAGCCTTTCTTTGAGATGTCGAGATTATCGATGCTGTACCATCCGCCATCGGCCGAAATTAACGATCCTTCGGGAACAGCGTAGGGCTGTGCATAAAGGCCGGTGACTCCGTGACCGAATTTCACCGCGGTAGTGGCAAAATAAGAGCGTCCGAGATTGACATCTTCGGCATCGATAGTCAACGTTGGGTCAAACTCCATTGCTATATATACCGTGCCTGACACTTTAACCGGCTCGGGGAACTCGATAAATCGTCCTTCTGACGAGATAGAGCCGAGACCCGATGCACCAAGCGCTTCACCCATAGTCATGTCGACACGACCAAATACTTTCTGGGGGTCAAGGCTTCCGTCTTCTTTCGCGCCATACAACACCATCGCGAAACTTTTTTCACGGTCATCGGCATAAGAGGTGGAGGTATTGCGATAACGGCGTTCTGCAATCCAGAAAGATACTTGGCGAATCCACACGTCCATATCGTCAGAGAAGTTATAACGCTGAGCGATATTGAAATAATAGTGGTTATAGCCTGTAATGAAGTCACCTTCAGGATCAGTGTCAAAGGCCGGAACCTGTCCGCGGTCTACAAGCATGTCGCTGCGACTGTTGTGCAGGTGAAGAGCACAGTCGGTCACGCTCTCGTCCTCACCGATAACCGAAATTTCAAAAGTCTTGGAAGTCGAACGTGTTCCACGGGTATTGGTAGCCTCCAGTCCGACCTTGTAAGTTCCCGAAGAAGGCACTACAAACGACGGATTGACTTCGGTCGACGAATCAATCTCGGAACCGTCTTGCGACAGGGTCCACTTGTAAGATTCGGCATAACGGCTCGTGTTTACAATCTCGACCGGCATACCCTTGAAGGCAACCATATTGTCAGTGTAAAGGTCTATCATCCCGGCAGGGGCAAACGAAGGCTCAACACGGGGAATCAGACCGGGTGCCGTAATCTGCAGATAATCGACAGCAATCATTCCTGACTTGGCCGGTCCCGAGACTGCAAACGAAAAACAATAAGGTCCTGAAATCTGGGGAGTAAATGTCAAGTCGCGCTTGACCCACTTGGTGTGCTGCTCGTCATAGGTAGCAAGAACATTATGGAACTCTGAATCCTGCTCTGTGCCGACAGTGAATTGCATAGTCGGGAGATGCAATACTCCATCATCATCCCAATTGCCTTCAATCATCGTATAGAACGAGATTGAATATTCAGTACCGGCCTCAAGATTGAAGAAAGGAGTGAAAGCCTTTTCGTCACGTTCTGAAACTCCCGAAGGCGCTACCATATAATAGAGACCCTCTACACCGGGAAGAAGCTTGTCAAGGTTTGCCGTTACCCATACCGAGGTGCCGACCGAATGCCAGCCAATGGGGAGATGGCTCTTTCCGTCATAATGTTCCGGATCCGAGAATGTCTCGATATAAGGAAGGTCGATACAATCCACGAGGTTATCTTCGTTGGGTTCCAACACTATTTCAGGTTCCTTGTCCTCAATCGGGCGCTTGCCTGACACAATGATGTCGTCAAAGGCTATAAACTGCCCTTTGCCCACCAGTCCGTGGGTTATATGGAGCGAGAAACAGTATTCGCCGTCGGCGGCAGGAGTAAAATCAAACTTGTAATCCACCCATTTTCCACTGTTGTCAGGTTCAATCGAGCCGACTGACACAGTCTGAGCTTCAGCGGCCTGAGCGTTACCGGCTTTAATATCCACGCCGTAGGAACGCACATATATGTCTCCTTGTCTAAAGAGGCTGAACTCGATAGTAGCTTTTTCGCCACCCACAAGTTTGTACATCGGAGTATATATCACTTCACCGGCAGCTGCGGTGACAGCACCGAGCATATAATCGCCTGACTTGGTCGGATAGCCGAAATAATCGCTTGTCTCTCGCTTGAATCCGGGGGCCTCGTTAAGCCATCCGGCGGGCACAACGGCACCGTCGGCAAAGTCGGCATCTTCATCAAAATTGGTTTCGACTTCAAAAGGCTCGCTCGGGGTGGGGTCAACCGGCTCGACCGGCTCGACATCTCCGCCCGGCGCAACACCGGTGATTACAAAGTCGTCAAATCCGAGACTCTTTCCGCTTCCTGTGGTATAGGCGGTAAGGGTCAGCGAGAAACAGTAGTCGCCATCGCTTTCAGGCGTAAATTCAAACTCGAAATCGGTCCAGTCGGGGTAACCCTTCTTCTCGACCTCTCCCACCTGAATTGTCTGGCTTTCGGCATCCTGCGCAGTACCAGCCTTGACATTCAGGCCGAAACTGTAGACATAAACGCTGCCTTCGGGAGCGATATAGCTGAACGCGATTTTGCATTTTTCACCACCTTTGAGCTTCATCATCGGAGTGTAGAGAGCCTCTCCCGGTTTCCCGATGGCTTTGCCGACAATGTGGTTACCCGATTTAGCCGTAAAACCGAAATAGTCACCTTCCTCACGCTTGAAACCGTCCGATGCCCATTCTCCGGGAAAATCCTCCTCGTTTTCAAAATCATAGGTTAACGTGAATGTCCCTCCCGCGGGTGTTTCGGGATTTTCAGGGTCGTCGCCCGACGATTCTTCAACCAAGATGGAGACATCATCAAGAGCCACGGGACGCTCGCTACCTCCGGCAAGTCCGTCGGTAAACGAAATCGAGAAACAATACTCGCCGTCACTCTCGGGAACAAAAGTAAAAGAGACCGTTTCCCATTCGGGATGATCCTTTGCCTCTACTACCCCTACTTGAACAGTGTGGTCAAGCAGACTTTGGGTAGAACCCGCCTTGATTATAAATCCCTGACTACGATAATCTTTTAATGCAGCATCGGCCGGCGCGATAAAACTTAGTTTGACCGTGCATTTCTTTCCTGCCGAAAGCAATATCTTGGGCGTGTACAGCACATCGGCCTGACTGACAAGTGATTTTCCAAGGACACACTCGCCCGAACAGGCTTCAAAACCAAACACTGAAGCAGGCTTGCAAGAAAATACGTCACCATCATAGGCCCACCCTTCAGGGAAGTCAGACCCGTCGTCAAAATCATACTCGGCTACGGGAATTTCCGCTCCTGAAACATTCAGCCATCCGCCTGTCAGCATCAAGGCTAAAAATAATACTGTAAAATACTTTTTCATTAAAATTTATTAATAGATTGAATGGTAAAATTTACAACAAATAATGTAACGCACAACTTTTGTTTCCAAAATGACGCTACAAATATATACGTTTAGTTTTATATACACAACAAAAATTCACACAAAACACTAAAAAAGTAACAAAAATAACAAATATTCCCCTATATTATATCATTCGTCACACATTCAATCCCAACATTCCATATCGTGTCAATAATAAATAAGGTGTCCGCCCGAGTTTTAAAATTTGATAATTTTAAAACTCGGGCGGACACCTTATTCGATTCTTTTTATTACTTGTGCAGAGTTTCCATGACGGTTGCACGGCCTATCCTGATGAAGTCAAGAACGGGGCGAGACGAGGGACACGCATAGCTGCACGATCCACACATGATGCAATTGGCAATCTTCTGTTCTTTGGCCTCGTCAAAACGATGCAGGCGCGACAACGTGCTGAGCAGATAAGGCTCAAGTCCCATAGGGCACGCATCTACACATGCCCCGCAACGTATACACGGCTCTATCTCGGGACGACGGGACTCGCTTGCCGGGAACAGCAACAGTCCCGAGGTCGATTTCACGACAGGGGTGTCAAGATTTGAGGCGCTGCGCCCCATCATTGGCCCTCCCACTATTATTTTGCCGACTTCCGAGGAGAACTCTCCCACCATATCGCGCATCGACATCCCTACCGAGACTTGGTAATTACCGGCCTTGCCGGGTGACACCAAAGTCATCACTCTCTCCATCAACGGTTCTCCGTAAACCACGGCCCGCTCGACAGCAAGCGCGGTGGCGACGTTCTGGACAATCACGCCTGTGGAAACAGGAAGGGCTCCCGAGGGGACCTCGCGACCGGTGACAGCCTCTATCAACTGTTTTTCTCCTCCCTGTGGATATTTTACTTTCAGCGTCATCACTTCGACACCCGGGACCGAGGCTGCGGCAGCCGAGAGGGCGGCAATCGCCTCGGGTTTGTTGTTTTCGACAGCTATAACGCCGCGACTGACACCGGCGGCTCGCATGAGCAGCCGGGTTCCGCGCACGATTTCGGCGGGACATGCGCGCATCACCGCATCGTCACACGTCAGATACGGCTCGCATTCCGCTCCGTTAACAATGACCAGCTCGGGAGCCATCCCTTCAGGAGGCGATAACTTTACATGGGTAGGGAAAGCAGCACCGCCCATCCCGACAATACCTGCGTCACGGATAATTTCCACAATTTCTTTTGAGTCAAGCGCCTCGACAGTAGCCTCGTCACGCACGGGCGATAGCGTGGCGACAGTTTCCTCGTCGCGACGGCGGTCCTCATCGTCACTCTTGATGTAAACGGCATCGGCAGGGACTCCCTGCGGTGTCTTGCACTTGTCGATTTTAACGACCTTTCCCGAAACGGGAGTATGGACAGGAACCGAGACAAATCCGTCGGGTTCGGCAATCATCTGGCCGCGCACGACATGGTCGCCTACCTTCACCACGGGGCGCGCCGACGCGCCGATATGCTGGTTCAACGGCAACACGACCTCATCGGGACGGGGCAAAACGACGATGGGACTTCCGGCGGTCAATTTGTTTTCTGACGGATGAACGCCTCCGATTGAAAATGTCTTCATATTCAGTTTTCGGTTGTCGGGGTGGGAACTTTAAAACTTGAATGTATTGCTCCGGTGGGACAGACCGCAACGCATTTGCCACACAGGCGGCATTTCTCACAGTCGATATAGGCAAGATTGCCCGTGAGCGTAATGGCATCGTGGGAACACGTTCTGACACACTTCCCGCAGCCGATACAAGCCGCCTTGCAGTCTTTTCGCGCCACTGCGCCTTTCTCATGGTTGGAACAGGCTACCCACACGCGCATTCCGCGAGGGCCTTTCATCCTCAGCTCCATCAGCCGGCGGGGACATGATTTCACACACACTCCGCAGCCGGTACACTTTTCGTCGTCAACAACCGGCAACCCGGTGTCGGAATCAAGATGAAGGGCTTCATACGGGCATGCCTTCACGCAGTCTCCGCACCCCAGACATCCGACCGGGCAGGCACCTTCGCCACTGCCGAGAAACGACTCGATGGCACACGACGGGGGGCCGTCATAGGCGGCGACACGGGTACGCATGGAGCATGTGCCGTTGCACTTCAGCACAGCGACACGGGGTTTCCCCGCCACAGCCGCGAGACCCGTAATCTCGGCGATACGTTTCATCACGCCGTTTCCCGATGCGGGACACGCGAGGGAATCAAGACTGGCAGCCTTTACACAAGCCACGGCAAAGTCACGACAACCGCTGCGGCCACATCCGCCACAGTTGGCACCGGGAAGCAAAGCCTCGATTTCGTCAATACGCGGGTCTTCTTCCACATTGAAGCGATTTGCCACCACATAAAGCACGGCGGCCCCGGCCACACCGATTCCGCCAAGTATCAGTACCGATGTCAAGATTACGGACATCTTTTCAATACATTTGCGAGTTGTATATCAATTTTATAATTGTGTCATTCAACCGTCACATCCCAGCGGACGCGCGATGCAAGCTGCCGACGGAAAGCGAACAGGACAGCGTCATAGACAAGCATCGTCCCCACGCCTGCTATGACCGACCATATACCCCAGTCCTCCGATGCGCCGTAAAACACAATCGAGACAAGAATCACGAGCGGCACGATAAAGAGCCAGAACGAAGAAAAGAGGGTGGAACCCGACGAGGCGGTCAGCCTGACCCTGTCACCAGCCTTGAACCTGTCGGCAGCACGGCGGCAACCGACAGTCAGCAGCGGTCCTTCGACGCTGCGACCCGTGCAGAGGGCCGTTATGGTGCATCCGTCACAATTGCAGTCATCGTCCTTGACTTTGACCACGATGAAGTCACACCCGACCTTTTCAACTATTCCACGATGGGAAACATTGTCCGACACCCCCATACGTTCTCAGGGACGCTTTTCGTAATAAGGAATATCGACAAGTTTCATGTCAAACACGAGCGTCGAATAAGGAGGAATGACATATACCCCGCCGCTTGAGCGGCCGGTCGAGCCATAGGCCTGCTCGCAGGGAATGACGACACGGGCACTGTCGCCCACACGCATATTCATGAGGGCGATAGTCCATCCCTGAATAACCCCGCTGGGCATAAACTGCGCCACACTGTCAATCTGGTTATAGGACGAGTCAAAGGCCACACCGTTATACAGGCGGCCTATATACTTGACGCTGCATGTCGAGTTGAGCATCGGAGACAGGTTTCCCGCCGACGCTGCTCTGTCGCTCAGATAGCGTATGAGAATCTGCGCTCCGGGATTCCACGAGGGGGAGACGACCGAGTAGACCGGGGTCACGCCGCCGTCGGTGAGGAATTTCTGCTCGTCGAAAAACGCTATATTGGTCTTGCGCCATTCGCCATACTGCTCAAGAACCGACTTATTGTCATCGTCGTTACACGACGCGACCATCATTGCGGCCAATGCCAGCGGAAAGACAAGTAGCTTGGAAAATACTTTCATCTAATTACTGTTAGAACTCTACTTTCGGTGCGCTTTGCGCGCTTTGGTCAGCTTGGAACTGGGGTTGTTTCTCAAATCCGAACCATCCGGCGTAGATATTGGTGGGAAATTTCTTAATCGAGGTGTTATAATCGGCCACAACCTGCGTGTAACGGCCACGGGCGGTTGCGATACGGTTTTCAGTGCCTTCGAGCTGCACCTGAAGGTCGCGGAAATTCTCGTTGGCCTTCAAGTCGGGATAAGCCTCTGAGACGGCAAGGAGCGACTTCAGCGCGCCGGTCAGGTTGTTCTGGGCCTCTTGAAACTTGGCGAGGGTTTCCTCGTTGAGATCCTCGGCATTGATGTTGATCGATGTGGCAGCCGCGCGTGCTTCGGTAACCTTTTCAAGTGTCGAGCTTTCATGCGCGGCATATCCCTTGACAGTGCTGACAAGATTGGGAATCAAGTCGGCACGACGCTGGTACTGATTCTGGACTTCGGCCCACGACTGCTCTACGCCCTGCTTTTTCTCAACGAGAGAGTTATAGTTGCAGGAGGTGAATACCGGCAGCATCATTATTGCTGTCACAATGGTGAGAAGGGTACGTTTCATAATTTCGAGTATATTAAAATGAAGATGAAAAAGTCAAGGCAATCAATGTGTTGAACAGTGTATCACCTTAACTTTTCCAACCCACTGACGTGTATTGTCTTTATTTTAACTTGCGCAGCAGCGAGGTGAGGCTGACACGGTCATGGATAATCTTGTGGAGGTCATCGATGCTGACACGGGTCTGTTCCATAGAGTCACGCTCGCGCAGTGTGACGGTGTTGTCTTCAAGTGTCTGATGGTCGACAGTGATGCAGAAAGGCGTGCCGATTGCATCCTGACGGCGGTAACGCTTGCCGATTGAGTCTTTTTCCTCATAATGGGTCGAGAAATCAAACTTCAGGTCGTTGACAATCTCGCGGGCCTTTTCAGGAAGACCGTCTTTGCGCACCAGCGGCATAACGGCGCATTTGACAGGCGCGAGGGGCGCGGGCAGGTGAAGCACGACGCGCTTTTCGCCCCCTTCGAGTTCCTGTTCCTCGTAGGAGGAGCAGAGAACGCTCAGGAACATGCGGTCAACACCGATGGATGTCTCTATAACATACGGGGTGTAGCTCTCGTTCAGTTCAGGGTCGAAATACTGGATTTTCTTGCCCGAGAACTTCTCGTGTTGCGAGAGGTCAAAGTTGGTGCGGGAGTGGATACCCTCGACCTCCTTGAATCCAAACGGCATCTCAAACTCGATGTCGGTGGCGGCGTTGGCATAGTGGGCGAGCTTGTCGTGGTCGTGATAGCGATATTTCTCGTCGCCGAGGCCGAGTGCCTTGTGCCAGCGCAGACGGGTTTCTTTCCAGCGCTTGAACCATTCAAGTTCCTCACCGGGACGCACGAAGAACTGCATTTCCATCTGCTCGAACTCGCGCATGCGGAAGATGAACTGACGGGCCACAATCTCGTTGCGGAAAGCTTTGCCTATCTGGGCGATACCGAAGGGGATGCGCATGCGGCCTGTCTTCTGCACGTTGAGATAGTTGACAAAGATACCCTGCGCGGTCTCGGGGCGCAGATAGACGGTCATAGCGCCGTCGGCTGTCGAGCCCATCTCGGTCTTGAACATGAGGTTGAACTGGCGCACTTCGGTCCAGTTTTTGGTTCCCGAAATGGGGCACACGATTTCCTCGTCAAGAATTATCTGGCGCAACTCGTCAAGGTTGTTGTCGTTAAGAGCCGTGGCAAAACGCTCGTGCAGCGCGTCGCGCTTGGCCTTATAGTCAAGAACGCGAGGATTGGTGGCACGGAACATAGCCTCGTCAAACGATTCACCGAAACGCTTGGCGGCCTTTGCGACCTCTTTCTCGATTTTTTCGTCAATCTTGGCAAGGTGGTCCTCGATAAGCACGTCGGCACGGTAGCGTTTCTTGGAATCACGGTTGTCAATCAAGGGGTCGTTGAATGCGTCAACGTGGCCTGAAGCCTTCCAGATTGTGGGATGCATGAAAATAGCCGAGTCAATACCGACGATATTTTCATGGAGGAGCGTCATCGCGTCCCACCAATAACGCTTGATATTGTTCTTCAGCTCGACACCGTTCTGACCGTAATCATAGACTGCGGAAAGGCCGTCGTAAATTTCACTTGACTGGAACACGAAACCATATTCCTTGGCATGAGATACAATTTTCTTAAAGACTTCGTCCTGAGTTGCCATTGTAATAATATTGTAATTATACTGTTTTTTTGATAATCGACTTTGATTGGGCCGTGAAGCGATTGTGTCGCCCTGCCACATATTAGAGGGCAAAGATAGCACTTTTTTTCCCAATCACAAAATATAGTGAAAGGCGAAGCAGGGCCGGCGCACGGCTCTTTCATTTAAAAAAGTCTTGTGCTTCCGAAAAGCCTGTTATTTTA
>ERZ777306.813-NODE-813-length-58879-cov-6.887087_pt1 | contig 58879 bp, 45 predicted proteins | sample MGYA00374966_ERZ777306 | MGnify/ENA primary metagenome ERZ777306 (study PRJEB29329, sample SAMN06343882) | mouse gut metagenome | isolation source: Mouse cecum | place: Austria: Vienna | collected 2014-11-15 ... | reverse complement strand
CGTCGTCGGTGTCGTGCACGTACTCGTCGTCGATGCGGCCCACGATCTGCTCCATCACGTCCGACATGGTAACGATGCCGGCCGTGCCGCCGTGCTCGTCGATCACCACGCAAATCTCAGTGTGGCGCTGTTGCAGGGTTTCCAGCAGCCGCGCGATGGCCAGCCCTTCCGGCACCGCGGGCATCTCGCGAATCTTCCACTGGGACAGCGGCGTGTCGGGGGCCATGCCGTAGAGGTCCTTCACGTGCACGAAGCCCACCACGTGGTCTTTCGAACCGCGCACCACCGGGTAACGGGTGTACTTGTAGCGATGGATGGTGTCCAAGTTCTCCTGCAGCGAATCTTCCAAATCGATGCACACCACATCGGTGCGGGGGGTCATGATAGCCTCGGCATCCTTCTCGCCCAGGTCGAAGATGTTGTCCACGAACTCGTTTTGCTCCGGCTCGATGAGGCCGCTTTCGGTGGACTCGTCAATGAGCAGCTTGATCTCGTCGCCAGTGTACACCTCGTGCTCGTCGGCGGCGTCATGGCCGAACAGCCGCATCACGCCGTTGGTGATGCCGTTGAACACCACCATGATGGGATAGGTGACCTTGTAAAACACCCGCAGCGGCCCCGCCGTGTGCAGGGCGTACTTCTCGGTGGAGAAGATGGCGAATGATTTGGGAATCAGCTCGCCCACAATGACGTGCAGCGCCGTGATGAGCACGAAGCCCACCGCCACGCAGATGGGGGCCACCGCCCCTTCCGGCAAACCGGCCGCCAAAAGCGGCGCCTCCAGCACGGCCGACACCGCCGGCTCGCCCAACCAACCGATGGCCAGCGATGCCAGGGTGATGCCCAGCTGGCAGGCGGACAGGTAGGCGTTGATGTGGGTGGTAACCTCCTGGGCCGCCTCGGCGCCGCGGCGCTTCTCCGCCACTGCCACTTCCACCTGGCTCTTCCGCACGCGCACCAGAGCGAACTCGGCCACTACGAAGAAGGCGTTCATGGCAAGGAAGAACACCACCAGCAGCAGACATATAACAGTTGTCATTAAAATCAGCTTCCTTGTTTTCGGCGCCGTCTGCAACGGCGCGCGGGTACAGACCCTCCTATTTTGCCGCATTTTGCAGCGGCATTCACCGTGAATCGGCTAGTTATACAGGGTTGTTTCTTAGCGCGACGGCGATGCCGAGGCCGCCGCAGCGGCCTCCAAGTCGGCCACAGCGGCGGCCGCTTCCTCGGAAGGCTGGCCGCTCAGATAGGCCTGCATGGAGTACTGGGTGATGTCGCTGCGGTTGATGATGCCCACCAGCTTGCCGTTGTCCACCACCGGCACCTTCTTCAGGTGGCTCTCCGCCAGCACGCGGCACACCTGCGGCAAATCGGCGTGCACGCTGACGTTGATGGAACGAGGGGCGCCAATTTCGCACACGTTGGCGCTCATCAGGTTCTGCAGCCGCTCGTCGTAGGTGCGGCCGTCACGGGCCGAGCTCATGATAAGCACGATGGGGTCGATGAACGAGCCTTGGCGTGGCGAAAGACGCTTCAGGATATCGCCATCGGAGATGAAACCCACCGCTTCCCCTTTATCGTTCACAATGGGGGCCGCAGAGATGTGCTTGGTAACGAACAATCGCATGGCATCTTCTACCGTGGCGGTGCGAGGCAGCGAGTACACATCAGTTTTCATGATGGACTCCAGCAGGGTGCGGTGGCTGCCGTCCGTATCGCGCTGGGCGTCCTCTCCCTTCCTATCGCGCACCAGCGCGATGGTGAGAATGAGGCCGACCAGACACAGGGCCGTGCACACGCCGAAGGCCACATTGATGCCATAAAGGGTGGCTGAGGCGGTATCCATGGTGCCGGTGAGGCTGTTGGTGATGATGGTGGACACCGAGATGATCACCGCAGTACCCAGCGATCCCGCCACCTGACGCAGCGTATTGTTCACCGAGGTACCGTGGTTCATGAGGTCGTTGGGCAGTGCGTTCATGCCCCAAGTGGTGATGGGCATGTTCACCAGCGCCGTCGAGAACATGCGCACCGTATAGAGCGCCGTCAGCCACATGATGGGGGTGCTTAAGGTAAGCACGGCGAAGCCTGCAGTGGTAAGGGTAAGCAGCCCCATGCCGATGATGGCCAGCTTACGGGGGCCCGAGCGGTCGAACCACTTGCCGGCCACCGGGTTCATGATGCCCATGAGGATGGCGCCGGGCATCAGCACCAGACCCGAAACCGTAGCGGATTGCCCCAGCAGCGTTTGCAGGTAGATGGGCATGAGGATGCCGGCCGCCAACAGCGCCCCCTGCACCAGCATGCCGATGATGGTGGCCACCAAGAAACGGCGGTTCTCCAGAACTCGCACCTGCAGCATGGGTTCTTCCAAATGGGTTTGGCGGATGAAGAACCACACCACGCCGGCGATGCCCAGCGCGATGGCCGCCGCCGTGAGCAGGGTGAGCCCCGCCGAACCCACTGCCGAGAAGCCGTACAGCATAAGGCCGAAACCCAGCGTGGACAGCACCAGCGAAAGCGGGTCGAGCTTTGCCGTGCCGTCCCCGGTGCCCAAGTGACGCTCCATGAAGAACAGCGATGCCAGCACGATGAGCGCCGAGAGCACCGTAATGGCCATGAACATGATGTGCCAGTCGAACTGGTCGATGACGAAGCCGGCAACGGTGGGGCCAATGGCGGGCGCGAAGGCGATGACCAGGCCGAAGATGCCCATGGCCGAACCGCGCTTGTCCACTGGGAAGGTGATCAGCAGCACCGTCATGGTCATGGGCATGAGGATGCCGGCGCCCGCCGCTTGGATAAGGCGGCCGGCTAGGATAACCGGGAAGCTGAGGGCCAAGCCACACATGGCCGAACCGGCGGCGAACAGCGACATGGAAACCACGAACAGGCCTTTGGTGGTAAAGCGGTCTTGCAGGTAGGCGGTAATGGGGATCATGATGGCGTTCACCAGGGTAAAGCCGGTGGTAAGCCACTGGGCCGTGGCTGCGTCCACTCCCATCTCCTCCATGATGGAGGGCAGGGCCGGGGTCACCACCGTCTGATTGAGCACCGTTACAAACGCCCCGAACACCAGAACGCCGATTACCATCCACTGCCGTCGCGCCAAATTCATTACTCTTCGCCTCTTTCCGCTTGCCCCAATGGCCCGAAAACGCACGTTTACCGGACGGCACAACCGCCTGCTAAGGATTATGCTGCTTGAAAGCAACGTTCTTACACTAGCGTTACCCAGCCATTAAGCAAGGGAATTTCCGCGAAGCAAACCGACTGTTTCATAACCGGGTGCGCCAAGCTTGGGGCGGCCCTCAGCCCAGCAGCTCCTCGTTCAGAACGCAGCCAAGGCCCGCCGGGTAATCGGGCGGGTTCAGCGTGACGCGAGAGCCAGAGAATTCATACGGGGGAATGGTGATGTCGGCTGGGAAAAACTGGGTGACCGACCCCACGTCGCCCGGCGTGCCCAGCCCCGGAAGCACCTCGAAGGCGGCCAGCACCCGGCGGGAAACGCCGGTGTCGTACATGCCACTCATCCACACCAACGCGCCAACACGCTGGGCAGCGATCGCGAACTCCAGGCTGGACTGAATGCCGCCGAACTTCCCCGGCTTCAAAGCAAACACCCGCAACTGCGGGAAGCGAAGGGCCAAATAACCGTCGGCCGCGCAGGTGACGGACTCGTCCAGGCACACGGGGCAGCCGATCTGCTGTTGCAACGCCGATAGCTGCCGGTACATCTCGGCCGGGTTTTCCTTCTGGCGATCAGCGAAGGCCAGGGGCTCTTCAATCCAAGCCACCGGCAACGCGCACAGGGCCAAAAGCTCGCCCATGTCGGCGGCCGAAAAGCTCTGGTTGGCGTCGAGAGTAACCATGAGCTGGGGAAACTGTGCGTGCACCGCCTGCACCACCGTCAGCGCACCGCTGCGCGGCGCTACCTTCAGCTTCACCCGCTTGCAGCCTTCCTCCACCAGAAGGCGCACCTTCAACAATGTGTCTTCCACCGAAGAAATACCCAGCACCGCGCCGGCCCCCACATAAGCGCTCGGGTAGTCGGTAAGGGCCCCGGCAACGCGGGGGATGCGCAGCACCGTCCCCTCGTGGCCCGGCTGCAAGTTAGCCCGGCTCGGCAACGACGCGCCGGCCGCTCCCAGCCGCTGGTGCTCCGCCTTCATGGCAGCCCAAAGCGGCGTGCCGGTAATTTTGCCCTGCAAGTCCCACAGGGCCTCCTCCACCGCGGCGCAGGCCATAGGGGCGCCGGCCGCCGCCGGCACCGTGGCGCACCAGCGGCTAAATTCGCGAGGATGCACCATAACCTCAGAGGTGACCATGGGGGCCAGCACTTCGCGGATGATTCGCTGGTCGTGGGAGATAATCTCGGGCAGATACCACGGAGTGGAAAACGCGTTGCACTCTCCCAGACCAACACGACCCTGATGGTCCTCAACCTCCACCAGAAGCAAATCGCGGTACTTCAGCACCCCTTTGGCAGTGCGGAAAGGATGCTTGAAGGGAATGCGCACCGAGCGCAGCCGCACGTCTTTGACCTGCAACCGCGATTGCCATAACTGGCCTGCGGCCCTTCGGTCTATTTTGCCGATTCCTTGGCGCGGCAGCTGGTCCACCGCCGCAATGTACTGGGGCATGGCCACTCGCGAAAGCACCGAAGCCAACTTGGAACGCATCTCCCACGGGGTGGGCAGCTGCCGCCCCGCCTGGGCTTCCACCAATGCCACCGGACGCCGGCCCCACTTTTCATCACGGATGCCGAACACGTGGGCCTCTGCCACTCCCGGCAGGCCCTGCAAAGCCCGGGCCACCTCGGCAGGATAGATGTTCTCGCCGCCGGAAACGAACATGTCCACCGTGCGCTCCCGCACGTGGATTTTCTGGCCGCGCAGAGCCGCCACGTCACCGGTGAGGAAAAACCCGTCCACCGTACGGGGAGCGCGGGCGTTCATGTAGCCGTCGAACACTCCCGGCCCCTGCACCGCTAGCGCCCCAAAGCCCATAGGGTCGGGGTCTACGATACGGGCCACATAGCCCTGAAGCAGCTGCAGGTTGCCATCAAAACCGGAGCGTACCCGACTGGCTGCCATCAAGCTGGAAGTTTCCGTCATGCCGTAGCTGGCGTACAGCGCAATGCCCCGCTGACAGGCCCGCTGCAGTGTGGCTTGATTAGGGGCCGCACCACCCAACAAAATGCACTGGTAGCGAGAGAGCGCGTCTTCCTTGTCAGCATCCAGCAGGTCTTGCAACATCTTGTCCACCACCGAAACGTGGCTGATGCGGCACTGGCGCACATCTCGCAGCACCTGGGCGGGGTCGAACTTCTGGTAAACCACCAGCGGCGTACCGGCGCATATGCTGCGCACCAGCACCTGGAACCCCCCGATGTGGAAAAACGGCAGCACCGCCTGCCATTGGGATCCACGGCCGAAATCTAACGCCTGGTTGGCAGCGTGGGCTGCCGTCTCCAGCATGCGCCAGGTTAAGGGCACCGCCTTCGGGCGCCCCGTGGTGCCAGAGGTAAACATGATGATGGCCCGGGCGTCTTTGTCGAACAGGTGAGCCGCACGCTCGGCAAAGTGGATGGCGTCGTCGTGCACGTCTTGCTTCTCGCCCATAATGGAGCGGTGGCTCAGCTGGTAATTGCCGGTAGCCAGCGCCTTTTCCGCGAACGATAGCATCTGCGCCGCCCGCTTGCCGTCCACCGTGGCGGTCACCCGAATCCCCAGCGTGCCCAACTCGTGCACGCGGGCCTTTTTCTCCAACGGGGTGAGTCGCTGATTGATGCAGGCCAGCGTGAAACCGCCGTAAGCGGCCGCCAGCGCCAAGCACACGAAAGCCGGGCCGTTGGGCAAATCAACCGCCACCGCATCGCCCGGCTGCACCCCTTTTTCCTGCAAATGGAACGCAAGAAAGGCCGAGAGCATCCGCACCCGGCGGTAGGAGAAAATCTCCTTGTGTCGGGAGGCGTCCACGAAGGTGAGAAAATCCTTCGCCGGGGCTATGCGTGCGGTGCGCTCGAAAAGCTCAATCATAGGCTAGCAGGCAGGATATCAGGGGAATTTCGGGAACTGGGTGAAGTCGGGCACCCGCTTCTCCTTGAAGGCGTCGCGCCCTTCCTTTGCCTCGTCGGAGGTGTAGTAGAGCAGCGTGGCGTCGCCCCCCAGCTGCGCGATGCCGGCCAGACCATCGGTGGCGGCGTTAAAGGAGGCCTTCATCAGCCGCAGCGCCGTGGGGGAAAGGGCCAGCATCTCATCGGCCCAGCTGCAGCACTCTTCTTCCAGCTGCTCGAAGGGCACCACTTTGTTCACCAGGCCCATTTCCAGCGCCTCGGCGGCACTGTATTGGCGGCACAGGTACCAGATTTCCCGCGCCTTCTTCTGGCCCACGATGGCGGCCAGATACCCGGCGCCGTAACCGGCGTCGAACGAGCCCACCCGCGGCCCGGTTTGGCCGAACTTGGCGGTTTCGGCGGCGATGGACAGGTCGCACAGGATGTGCAGTACATGGCCCCCACCGATGGCATAGCCGTTCACCATGGCGATAACCGGCTTAGGCACGATGCGAATGAGCCGCTGCAGGTCCAGCACATTCAGGCGCGGAATGTTGTCCTCGCCCACATAACCGCCGTTGCCGCGGATTTTCTGGTCGCCACCAGAGCAGAACGCCTCGTCCTCGTAGCGGCCACCGTGGTTTTTGCCGGTGAGGATGATGACGCCGATGGAGGCATCGTCGCGCGCCACGGTGAAAGCGTCGTACAACTCGTTCACCGTGAGGGGGGTGAAGGCGTTGCGGCGCTCGGGGCGATTGATGGTTATCTTCGCAATGCCGTTAGAGGTTTCGTAAATTATCTCGCGGTAGGCCTTGCCCACCTGCCATACACGTTCGGACATGGGTCTCCAATTCCCTAGGGAAATAACAATATGCTGCGTTGAGAGTGGGTTTAAGCTACGAAATAAGCGCATCTATCATATTAGCGCGGAACGGGCCCCTACGTGGGAAAAACCCAAGAGAAATATCGCAAAAACAGCGAGCGGAAGCGGGCAGCAGCCGAAGCGAAACCAGCACGATGGTTACGGCAAAGTTGGCACAACGGACGAAAGGGGCCCAATAATGCGACCTCCGCAATACGGCACTGTGTAGAAGTGACAAGTGTGACGTATATGACACTATGTCTGAGGACGGCCGCCTTACGCTCTTCCCATGGGAGAGACGAAGGTGAAAATAGGCGACCAAATACGACGGCTGAGAATACAGTCGGGGCTCACCCAGCAGCAACTGGCGCACATGGTGGGTCTAAGCCGCGAACAGGTGAACCGACTGGAAAACGGCATGGGAAACCCGGGCCTCAGCCAGTTGGACAAAGTGCTGGGCGGGCTGGGGTGCCCCGTCGAAAAGCTGTTCGATGAACGCAGCTGGTACGAGATGGGCCTCACGGCCGTACCCCCCGACGATTACCCCCGCGAGCAATTCCGCATAAACTACCGCGTAATGTAGCAGTGAGACAAAGGGACAACCCTAATGTCTCATTCCTAACATCTCCTTCGCGGCATGACAGGGGAACGGGGGGATAATGCCGCAGCTGGCGCATAAGCCATCAGAATGAGGCATTAGGGTTGTCCCTTTGTCTCACTTTGTCTCACTTTGTCTCACTTTGTCTCAGCGGAGGCTAGATGGTCACGATTCCAAGCGCCAGCAGCAGCACTGCCACCACGCCTACTACCAGAAAGAAGGCAAAACCGGCTTTGTCGGCGAAGGCGGGCAGGGGCACGCGGCCGCGCTTATGCCGCTGCCACAGGTACAGGGGCAGCCCCACCAGGTACAGGGCGAACATGAGCGCCAGGCCGTTGTTGCCGGCGGCGAAACCCAGAAACAGGCTGTAAATCACCCCCAGCACCGCCACGGTGCGCCACAGGATGATGGGCCCGCCCAGATGCTCGGCGAACAGCGCCTTCTCTCGCAAAGTGACCACGGCGAAAAACGCCGCCGAGAGCAAGTAGGGCACCAAAATCATGGCGGCGCAAATGACGTAGAAGAACTGATATGCCTCGCCTGTAAGCACCCAGAAGCACAGGCACACCTGTACCACGGCGGTGGTGGCCAAAATGGTAACCACCGGCGCCCCCCGCTTGTTGGTGCGCGAAAACTCTGGCGGGAAGATGCCCTGCAGCGCTGCCGAATACGGCGCCTCGGTGGCCAGGATGGTGTAGCCCAGCATGGCTCCCACCAGCGACAGCGACACCGCGAAGTTGATGAAGCCGGCGCCCCACGGCCCCACCACCGCCTCCATCACGTAAGCCAGGCTGGGGTTTTGCAGGTTCGCCAAATCGGAAAGCGGCATGATGCCCATGGACAGCATGGAAACCGCCAGGTAGATGGCCATTACACCGCAAAATGCGATGAGGGTGGCCTTGCCCACGTCCGACTGGCGCTTGGCGCGGCCGGAAACCGCCACCGCGCCCTCGATGCCCACGAACACCCACATGGTAAGCATGAGGGCCGACTTGATTTGATCGAAGAAGGCCAGGTTGGGGTCGGCACCGGTGTTGAAGTTCTGCCAGAACAGATCGGGGCTGAACTTCCCCAGCAAAATGATGAGGATGATGGAAAACAGGATGGGCACGATCTTCGATACGGTGATTACGGCATTCACCAGGGAAATTTCCCCGATGCCGCGGGCGGCCAGCGCTGCGTAGCCCCACACCAGCACCGTGGCCCCCGCCAAGCACCACAGGTTGTCCCCCTCCCCCAGGATGGGGAAGAAAAACGCCAACGACTCGAACAACAGCGCACAGAAGGTTACCGTGGTGAGCAGCGAGGCCCACCAGTAACCCCAGGCGCTGGCGAAGCCCAGAAACTCGCCGAAGCCTTTGCGGGCGTACACAAAGATGCCGCCGGTGATGTGGGGCTTCAGCCTTGACAGCGCAAAGAAGGTGAGCACCAGGCACAGCACCCCCACGCCGGAAATGCCCCAAGCGGTGGCGATGGCGGCGCCGCTGGCCCCGCCGGCCGCCTGGTCGCCCGACATGGTGAACACGCCGGCTCCCACGATGAGGGTAATGACCGTGGTGGACAGACGAAACAGCCCCATGCCCTGGGGGTTCTCTTTGCCGAACAACTGCGCCCCCACCGGCACGGGCGGCCTGTCGATGGCCGGGGGCGCAGAAGCCTTGGCGGTGGGCTTGGAGTTGGGTGATGCCGTTTTCTTGAAGCTTCGCTTTTTGTTGAAGGTTCCCATCAGCTGACCTTTCCCGGCGCAGACAAATCGCGCTTATGGGATTCGCATTTTCTCCATGATAGTGCCGATGGGGTCTGGAGGGATTTTCGGCCCGAAGCTGTTAGCCGAATGATGAACAGCGGGGGCTTTGGACTACAATAGCCCAACAAACGCAACCCCTCATATACAGGAGGCTTTCATGAAGTGCGTCATCTCGGTTCTGGGCAAAGACCGCAGCGGCATCGTGGCGGCCGTGGCCACTACCCTGGCCCAATGCAACGCCAACATCGACGACATCTCCCAAACCATCCTGGGCGACGACGAGATTTTCTCCATGACCATGCTGGTTACGCTGGACCCTGAAACCGCCGACTTCAACGAAGTGCAGCAGCAGCTGGAACAATGCGGGCAGGCGCTGGGGGTGCAAGTGATCATCCAGCGGGAGGACGTGTTCCAGTTCATGTACAAAATCTAGCGGCGGGCCCCTGCCATGACCAGGATTTACTCCTACACCCAGGCCATCGACGCCGACATTGTGGACGCGTTCTGCCTGCTGCAAAAGGGCTTCACCGACCAATTCGTCTACTACCGCAAAGAGGCGCCGGTGCGTTTCATGGGGTTGGGCCGTTGCGTGGCGCTGCCCACCCTCGATGAGGCGGAAATCACTTTGGAAGGGCCCGTTCACGCCCAGCCGGTGTTCTTCTCGTTCAACCGCTTCGACGGCGCCAACCCCGCGCTGGCCGACGAGCTGTTCTCATCGTTCCCGCGGCTTAGGCTGATGCTGCCGGAAGTGGTGCTAATCGAGAACGAACGCGGGACGTTTCTGCAGGTGAACTCGCTGGGGCCGGTGTACGCCGGCCGCGTGCAGCGTTTCTCCCGCGACTGCGAGCGAGCCCCCGAGCGCAGCGCCGCCCCCATCCCGTACCAGTTGGAAATGGACTCCCGCGAGCAATGGCAAGAGGCCATGGCGCAGGCGGGCGAGGCTCTGAGCGAAGGGCGCGTGCGGAAGGTGGTGCTGTCGCGGCGGCTGCGGCTGCAAGCGGGCCATCCCTTCTCGTCGAAAGACGTGCTGGTGAACCTCATCGACGGCGACGCGGTGGGCACAGTGCTGCTATACCGCTACGCCGACGTGTTCTTCTGCGGTTGCACCCCCGAGCTTTTGGTGCGCAAGAACGACTGCACGGTGGAATCAATGTGCCTGGCGGGCACCTGTCCTGCCGGCGCGGACGGCGAAGAGAGTGCAGTACTGGCCCGCCAGCTGATGGCCGACCGCAAGAATCGCGAAGAGCACCAGTTCGTGGTGGACTTCATACGCACCGTGTTCGAGCGCACCTGCTACAACGTGGAGATTCCCGCCGAGCCGCGCATCATGCGGCTGGCCCACGTGCAGCACCTGTTCACGCCGGTGAAGGCCCAGGTGCTTGAAGGGGTGAGCCTGTGGCAGCTGGCGGAAGATTTGCACCCCACCCCCGCCACCGCCGGCGCGCCGGTGGGCGAGGCCACCATGCTCATCCGCCGCATTGAGCCCTACAACCGCGGTTTTTACGCCGGCGCTTGCGGCTATGTGGACGGCGCGGGCGATGGCGAGTTTTCCGTGGCGCTGCGCACCGGCGTGTTCGACGGCGAAATGGGGTATGTGTACGGCGGCTGCGGCATCGTGGAGGAAAGCGACGCCCAGGCGGAATACGAGGAAATCAACCTGAAACTGCGCACCATCCTTTCGGCTTTCGGATGATGACGTTGCCGGATTGAGCCGCAACCCCTCCCCGACCCGTTTTGGGGAACCAAGAAGATAGGACGCACCGTATGGCTGCTACGCACGCGCAAACTACCGCCCTGTACTTGGGGGCGTTTTTCGATGAGCTGATGAAGTGGGGGGTGCACGATGTGGTGGTGAGCCCCGGCTCCCGCTCCACCGGCCTTGCCATGACCGCGCTGGAGCTGGCCGCCCGCCGCTCCTCGCAGCTGCGGGTGCTGGTGGATGTGGACGAGCGCGGCGCGGCGTTTCTGGCGCTGGGGATGGCGAAGGCACACGGCCGGCCGGTGGCGGCGGTGTGCACCTCCGGCACAGCGGTGGCCAACTATCTGCCGGCGGTGGTGGAGGCGGAAACCTCCCGCGTGCCATTGCTGCTGCTCACCGGCGACCGCCCGCTGCGGCTGCAGCAGCTGGGGGCGCCCCAAACCACCGATCAACTGAAGATCTTTGGCCACCATGTGCGCCAGTTCCGCCAAATGCCCGAGCCCTCGGCCCAGCCGCAGCTGCTGGCCTTTGCACGCCAAGCAGCCCGCGAGGCGGTACTGGCGGCGGTGGGGCCGCAAGGGCGCCAAGGGGCAACCGGGCCCGCGGCGCAGGCGGACCCCTTCGCCTTGCCCGCCCATGACGGCAACTTCCCCGTAGCGGCCCAGGGCTGCAGCGGCGGGGCCGGCCCGGTGCACCTGAACTTTCCTCTGGAAGAACCGCTGAAGCCGGACTTCTCGGTGCTAGATTTGAGCGACGATGCCAGCGATACGCGCGAGACCCGGGCGCCGCTGGTGCCCGTGACCAGCCAGCTCACCCCCGCCGCCGCGCAACAGCTGCAACAGCTAATTGCCGGCAACCGCACGGTGGTGTTCGCCGGCGAAGGCAGCTGCGACACCTTGCAGCAAGCCAACGACCTGACCCAATGGGCCCAAAAGTGGCAGCTGCCGCTTTTGGCCGACCCCCTGTCGGGGCTGCGAAGCCAGGTGGCCGATGCCGTGATCGACAACTACGACAACCTGTTCCCCCTGCCCGACGAGCTGAAGCCTCAACTGGTAATTCGCTTCGGCCGTTGGCCCGTTTCCAAGGGGGCTTCGCTTTCGGTGCCCGGCTGGGAAGACGGCCGGCCGCTGCAGCTTGTGGTGGATGAGCAGCAAACCCGCGACTTCAACTCCGCCACCGACTTCTTCGCCGCCCTTGCGCCGCAGGATTTCATCGCCTCCTTCCAGCCCCCGGCCGCCACCAATGATCAACAGCGGTTTTTCCGCACGTGGGTTGAAGCCAACAACGCCCAACGGGAAGCCGTAGCGGCCGCCTCCAGCGCCAAGGCCGAAGAGGGCGCGGTGCACGAGGGAGCGCTCGCCCGCGAGCTGCTGGCCCTCATCCCCGCCTACAGCTGCCTGTTCAGCGCCAACTCCATGGCCATCCGCTGCCTGGACACCTTCTGCACGAAAACGGACAAACCGCTGGCGCTGCTGGCCAACCGCGGCCAAAACGGCATCGACGGCACGCTATCCTCCGCCATCGGCGCCGCCATCGCGTTCGGGCAAGCCACTTTCTTCACTGGCGACCTTACCTTGCTGCACGATGTGAACGCTTTGGCGCTGCAGCGGGAACTGCTGGCCATGGAGCGGCCGCCCAGCCTGGCAGTGGTGCTGATGAACAACAACGGTGGCGCCATCTTCGACATGCTGCCGCAGCGCTCGAACGAGCCCTACTTCCAGCGGCTGTTCCTCACTCCCCAGGATGTGGATTTCCAGGCGGCGGCCGCGGCCTTCGCCGTACCGGCAGTGCGGGCGCGCAGCCTGGAGCAGTTCCGCAGCGCTTACCTCGAAGCGCTGGAGCGGCCCGGCATTAGCCTGATCGAAGTGCCCACCGCGCTGCGGGACGTGCGGAGGCGTTATGCCCCCTACCAGGGGAAATAGCTCATGGACGCGGCGCCTCTGCTGCTGATTCACGGCTTTGCCCAAACCGCCGATTCCTGGGAAGAGGTGGCCCGCCTGAAGGGTTGGCCCTTTTTCCGCGTGCCCCTGTTCGGCTTTGAAGGGGCGCTGGAGGCGCTGCCGAATGCATCGGGAGAACCCTTTGCCATCGCGGTAGACGTTCCCGGCAATGCCCAGCGCGTCGCCGCCGCCAGCCGAGGGCCCCTCAAATCGGCAACGGCGCCGGACGCAACCCCGCAGCTGAACCCTGCCCATTTCCAGCTGGACGCGGCTGCCACCCAGCTGCGGGCGCTGGCCCGCGCGCTGGAGAAGGCGGCCGGGAGCGCCCCTGTGACCGTGGGCTATTCCCAAGGAGGCCGGCTGCTGCTGCACGCCCTGGCCACCCAACAGCCGGCCGCAGGCGATCAACTGCCCCTTTCCGCCTGCGTGCTGGAAAGCGCCGGGCTGGGACCTGGAACCGACGAGCAACGAGCCGCCTTCGCCCAGCGCAGCCAGCAGTGGGCTGCCCGCGCCCGCACTCAGGGGACAGAGCTTTTCATGGACTGGTGGGCAGGGCTTCCCCTCTTCGCCAGCCAACGGCAACTGCCTCCCGAACGCCAACAGCTGCTGAGGAAAGGGCGCCTGTCCCATACGCCGGAAGAGCTGGCGTTTTCCCTTGAGGGTATGGGGCAGCACCGGCAAGCAGCCAAAGCCGAAACACTTGCGGCTCTGGAACAACTCATGGAGGGTAGCGGCGTTCCCGTGACCTACATCGCCGGAGCGCTCGACGAGAAATACTCCTCCATCGGCCGCAATCTGGCGCAGCGCTTCGCCGACCAGCCGCTGTTTTCCCTGCGCAGCATCCCCGGCGCCGGCCACAACACCCACTTCGAGCAACCCGCCCGTTTCGCCGACGCGTGTCAAAAGTGAACGTCCCCCTGACACGCGGCAACAATTGCTCGACAGGCGCCGCAAGCCCAAGGGGGCATCTCTCGCTCGGAACTACCATCAAGGGCAACTGCCCGCCCCGGCCGCAGCCCTGTGCCTGCGCGCCCTCACGTTAGGAGCCCCCATGCTCACCATCGGTTGCCATCTTTCCCGCCGCAAAGGCTTTTTGGAAATGGCGGAAGAAGCCGTTTCGGTAAAGGCCAACACCTTCCAGTATTTCACCCGCAATCCCCGCGGAGGCGCCCAAGCACAAGAAAGCGAGAAAGACCTGGCCGCCTACCAGGCCTTTGCGACCCAGCACGGCATAACCACTGCCCTGGCTTACGCCCCCTATTCGGCCGACCCTGCCACCGATCGCCAGAATACCCGCGACTTCGCCATCCTGGTGTACGCCGAAGACTTGGCGCGGTTGGAGCAACTGCCGGGCCACAACTACCTCATTCGCCCCGGCAGCGCTCTGGAAGAAACGCCCGATGCGGCCATGGCCCAGTGCGCCGCCGCCTTGAACGAGGTGATTACACCGCAGCAATCCACCCGCGTGCTGCTGGACACCATGGCCGGCGAGGGCACGCAAATTGGCCGCAGCTTCCAGCAGCTGGCCCAGATTATCGGCCAGGTGAAGCACCCCGACCACATGGGAGTGTGCCTGGATACCGCCGCGGTTTGGGCTGAAGGTTACGACATTGCGGGGCACCTGGACGATGTGCTGCAGCAGTTCGACAAGGCGCTAGGGCTGGACAAGCTGCTGGCGGTGCACCTGAACGACAGCAAGTACCCCTGCGGCTCCCACGTGGACCGGCATGCCCGCATTGGCGAAGGCACCATCGGCTTTAATGCCCTGGCGGCGCTGATGAACCACCCCAAGCTGGCCGGCGTGCCCTTCTACCTGGAAGAGCCCGACTCCACCTTGGTAATTTACGAGCACGACATCACTCGCTTCCAAGCGGCTTATACGGGCAAGTAGCCGCAGCACGCTAGGGGTCACCGCCACCCTGCTTTCATGACAGGGGACGGGGATAGCGTCATATGACAGGGGCCGCCCCTCTCGTATGACGCTATCCCCGGCCCCTGTCATGCCCAAGTCGCCCCATTCCACGCCATTCGCCCTTCGTAGGGCAGAGATTCTATCTCTGCCTAAGGTGCCAACCATGGCCGCGCCCTCGGCAGACATAGAATGTCTGCCCTACGAAATATCCTCAAGCGGCTGACCCGCCACCCGAAGCGGTGCGGGCTGGCAGCCCAAGTGCTTTATACTGGCTCGAAACCTAAAACCCGAAAGGACCAGCATGCGCTTTATCTCCTGGAACGTAAACGGCCTGCGCGCCGTTCTGAAGAAAAACTTTTACGAGGTGTTCGAGGCCTTCGATGCTGACATCTTCGCCATCCAGGAAACAAAGTGCAGCCCCGACCAGGTAGAACTGGCGCTGCCCGGCTACCACCAGTTTTGGTCCAGCGCCGAGAAGAAGGGCTATTCCGGCACGGCGGTGTTCACGCGCGAAGAGCCGCTGCGGGAACTGCACGGGCTGGGCATCGATTACCTGGACCACGAGGGGCGCATCGTGGCGCTGGAGTTCCCCCAGTTCTGGTTTGTGGACGTGTACACCCCCAACTCCCAAAACGAGCTGGCGCGCATCGATTTCCGCATGCAGTGGGACGACGCCTTCCGTGAGTTCTGCAAGGGGCTTGAAGAGGGCATTCTACCCAGCGGCGAAGCCAGCACCCCCAAGCCGGTGGTGATGTGCGGCGATTTCAACGTGGCCCACAACGAAATCGACCTGAAGAACGCCGCCGCCAACCGCGGCGCCTCCGGCTTTTCGGACGAAGAGCGAGGCAAGCTGACGGAGCTGATCGACGCCGGCTTCACCGACACTTTCCGTCATCTGCACCCCGCCCAGGCGGGCATCTACACCTGGTGGAGCTACCGGTTCCGCGCCCGCAGCACTAATGCCGGATGGCGCATCGACTACTTCTTGGTCAGCAACCAGCTGGCGCCGGCCATCGAAGCCGCCAGCATCTACGACGACGTGGAAGGCAGCGACCACTGCCCCGTGGGCCTGGACCTGAACATATAAAAAGGGCGAAGCTGCACTCCGCCCCGTAAAGCCCCAAAACGGCCGCCAGCTTTAAGGCCGACAGCAACCGATTCCGGTTGTTAGACCGGCCGGAAGATAAGACTCATCACTTCCGCTTTTACGGCGGGGTCGCTCTCGAACAGGCCGCGCACCACGCTGGTGGTGGTTTTGCTGCCGGGCTTCTTCACGCCGCGCATAGACATGCACATGTGCTCTGCCTCCATCACCACCGCCACGCCGCGGGGGTTCAGCTGCTCCATCAGGGTGTCGGCCACTTGCGCCGTAAGCCGCTCTTGCACCTGCGGCCGCTTGGCGAACACATCCACCAGCCGCGCCAACTTGGAAATGCCGCACAGGCGCCCCTCCTCGGAAGGAAGGTAGGCCACGTGGGCCGTACCGAAAAACGGCACCAGATGATGTTCGCACATAGAATAAAAGGGGATGTCGCGCACCAGCACGATGCCGTCGTGGTGCTCGTCAAAAGTAACCTGGAAATGCTTGGCGGGATTTTCCTCCAGCCCCGCGAACACCTCGTTGTACATGCGGGCCACCCGCGCCGGCGTGTCCAGCAGCCCTTCGCGGTTGGGGTCCTCCCCCACCCCTTCCAGAATCAGCCGAACGCCCTCTTCTATTTTTGCGTTATCCATATACGAACTCCTTGAGCAAACTATCGAACCCACAAATCCTACCATAGCCCCATTGCGTCAATCTGGCCAAAAACCCCAACATTGTCAGAGCAAAACCGCCTCAAAACTCCCGATTTCGCCATCGTCGCAGGACAAAACGGCGCAAAGCGGCCGAGAAACGCCCCTGGAGTCGCCCGCAGGGCACCAACGGCTCTGACAAAAGCGCAGTTTTGGCCAGAAACAGGCGCCAGGCCGGCTACTTGTGATAGGGCTCATGGCGACTTATCTTGAAGGCGCGGTAGATCTGCTCCACCAGCACCACGCGAGCCAAGTTGTGGGGCAGCGTGATGGAGCCGAACGAAAGGGTTTCCTTGGCGCGCGCTCGAACTTCGGGGGAAACCCCGCAGCTGCCGCCGATGATGAAGGCAATGCTGCTCTCCCCCTGCAGCGCCAACTGGTCCAGCCGCTGCGCCAGCCCCTCACTGGAGCGTTGCTTACCGTCGATGGCCAGCAAAATGGCATGGCAGCGCTCAGGCACGGCGGCGCAAATGGCCTGCCCCTCTCGCCGTATTGCCGCCTCTTCGCCGCCGGCCTTTGCGGGGTCCACATCGGCCACCTCGCGAATGTCCAGCCGGCAAAAAGCCCCCAGGCGCTTGGCGTACTCCGCCACCGCTTGGGCCCAAAACTTCTCTTTCAGCTTGCCCACGCAAACAATGGTTATGTTCATGGATGTCTCCCGAAATGGCTTTTGGCCATAAAAGAAGCCGGGCCGCCAGCCAAAACGCACCCGGCTTAAACTGAAACCGATGCTGCCCGGTAAGGCGGGGCACCGACTGCTTGGATTATAGCGCCGGCGCAGGCCCGCCGTCAGCAACCGTCACAAACTATTTATCGTAGTCGGTGCCCAGCACCACCAGCAGATCACCGTCGAACAGGTACTTTGAGTTGTTCTTCTCCACTACGCCTACGCCCAGCTCGTCCACGATGTCCTGCGCGTCCTGCTTGCGGTCGTCGTCGTTGTACACCACCACGGTCTCATCGTAATCGGTGCTGTTAGCGTTGCCGGTGTTCACCTGGAAGCCCAGGTCGCTGATCACCGCATCGGCCTTGCCGGCCAGGCCCGCGACGGTGGTGCCGTTGCGCACCGCCACCTTGCCGCTGTGGTTGCGCTTGCGGGCGTTGGCGGCATTTTCCTCCTGGGCCTCATCGCCCATAGCACCGCCGCCGGCGTTCGCAATCACAATACCCGTGGCCTCATCTACCTGATCCTCCGCTGTGGGCGGCAGGCCCTGATCGATGCGCTCCATCATCTCTTCCCACTGATGACGCTGCAAAAGCTCCCACCAAACGCCGTTGGAGTAGTCGGAAACGGTGGGGCAGATGGCGGTGTAGAAATCCGTCTCCATGTTCATGCCGCGCATCGACTGGGCCAGCGCCAGAATGTCTTGCACCGACATATCGGTGGTGACGTACTGGGACAGCGCCTCGATGCTGGCCATCATGGTGGGCAGATCGGCGGACAGCACCTTCTTGGCAATCGCGCCGATAACCATGCGCTGGTTGGCCGCGCGCAGGGCGTCGCCCACTCCCAGGCCGTCGTAGGTGTGGCGCGAGCGGCACAGGCTGAGCGCCTGCACGCCGTTCAGGGTTTGCAAGCCCGGCTCCAGCGCGGCGTCCACGTGGCTGTCGTTAATGGCGATGGGCACGTTCACCTCAATGCCGCCCAGGGCGTCCACGATCTTCTCAAAGCCGTCGAAGTCAATTTCGGCGAAGTGGGCGATGGGCACTCCGGCCAGCTCGGAAACCGTTTTGATGGCCAGCTCGGTACCGCCGAATACATGGGCGGCGTTGATTTTCTGCAGGCCATAGCCTTCCAGATTCACCTGAGTGTCGCGCATGATGGACACGCACGTTACCTTCTTCTGCGGCGGATCGACCCGCAAAAGCATCATGGTGTCGGTGCGGAAGGAATCGCCGAAGTCACCCGATTGCTGACGCGCCTCCGAGCCATCAGTGCCCATGAGCAACATGTAGAAGGGCTCGCCGGCGGCCACGTTGTCAAGCGTGGCCAAGGTATCGGCGGAAACGCTGCCGCTCATGTTGGACTGAATCTTGTTGATGTAGGCAAACGCGAAACCGATGCCCACCACGGCCACCACCAGCACGGCCGCCAGAACGCCGAGGGCAATCTTCTTCGCCTTGCCCCGCTTGCGCTTGCTGGCCGGCATCGCCTGGTTTTCCAACACCGCGTTGGAAACATGACCGCCGCTTTGGCCCATCACCGGAAGCGCCTGACCGCGGCTGGCGGAAGAGGCGCGGCCCTGAGAGGCGTTCGCCCGAGGATTGTTACGGCCCGCCGCCGCATTGGCCCGCGGGTTGTTGGCACCCGCAGCAGCCCCCGAAGAGTGGGCTGTGTGGCGTCCGTGAGATTGCGCCCGCGGATTGCCGGCCTCGGGGCGCCGGTTGCGCGGGTTGTTGTTTCCTGAAGTATTCATAGGGGGTAGTTTCCCTTACCAACTTGGCATTGGCAACAGAAGAGCAACGTTCTTAAGCAAAAAGTCACGACTTGCGACCGCTCACTCCATAACTTCTCCCTATTTCCCCATTCCCAGACCGCGCGCCGCACATTTCCCACGGGCATCAGGGGCTACAGCCCCAAGCGGGTTTGCATCACGTGGTTGGCTTGCAGCTCTTCGGCATCGTTCAGCGGGGCCAGCGGCGCGGCCGGGGTACCGGTGCGCTGGGCGCGGCGCTCAAGAGCGCGGGACAGCAGCCAGTCGGCCACTTCCGGGTTCTTGGACAGCAGCGGCCCATGGGAATACGTGCCCACCACGTTGCGGTAACGCACGCCGTCGGCCTGGTCTTGCTCGTTGTTGCCAGCGCCGGTTTGGGAAATCACCTTGCCGAAGGGCGGCACTCCTTCGCCCAGATACGTGTGGCCGGCGTGGTTCTCGTAGCCCACCACCGGGGTTTGGGCCAGGGGGCTTTCCAGCACCAGGTTGTCCACCAAGCGATCGGCCGAAGTGCCGGGGCGGCGCGTTTCCAAATCCACGATGGAAAGGCCCTCCACCAGCTCGTCGCCCCACAGCCAGCGATGGCCCAGGATTTGGTAACCGCCGCAAATGGCCAGCAGCGGGCCGTCGGCCTCCACGTAGGCAGCCAGGTTGTCGCGCATGGCCAGCAGCTCTTCGCTGGCCAGCTTCTGCTCGCGGTCGGGGCCGCCGCCCATGAACACCAGGTCTACATCGGCCAAATCGACAGACTGGCCGTGCTCAACCCGCCGCACTTCAGAGGGAACGCCGCGCCATGCCAGCCGCTGCTGCAAAATGCGCACGTTGCCGCCATCGCCGTAAAGGTTCAGCAGATCGGGGAACAGGTGCGCAATCACCACCGGGGGTTGGGCGGCGTCGGCTTGCTGCGGGGCGGCGTCGGTCGAAGCGGCGCTCGCGGCCGCCCCCGCCTCGCCGTCTGCAGAACCGGCAGCTGTGCTTGCAGCCGCAGGGGCGCCCGGCGCATCAGCCGCGCCCCCTTCTACACCAGCCGCAGCCTTCGCCCCCGCCGCCTCTTGCGCCGCCATCGCGTCAAGCGCCTGGTGCACCACCGGCAGCGCCGTGTAGTTGGCAATGGCGTACATCCCGGCATCAGCCGGCAATTGGCCATCGGCGCTCACCTGGGAAAACACCTCTTCGATGCCCTCCACCAGCTGCGCGCGCAAGCCAGCATACTTCAGCCGCACCTGCAAGTCGTTCTTGCGGGAACCGCCGGCGAACACCGCCGTGCCCGGCTGGCCCGCCAGCTCCTCGAAGTCGATGTCCCAAATCCACGAGATGTCACGACCATCCACAATCTGGTCGTTGATGAAAAACGCCACCGCCTTCGGCCCGGCGTCCTGGGTGATTATCTTCAGATTCTGGTTGAAGCCAGTTGGGTTCTTCGCCAGGTTAAGCAGCACCGGGCGCCCCTGCAGCTGGTAGGACTGCAATCGCCCGTTGCCGGGATTGAATTGGCTGATGGCCTGCTGCAGCCGCCCGGTTTTCACCCCCGCCTGGGAGAGCAGGGCGAAAATGGCCAGGTAGTTGTACACCAGATAAGGCGTGCCGGCGGCGGCGCTCAGCGGCATGCAGCAGCCGCGGGCCTCGTCGCACGCCTCGAACGATACCCCCTTGGCGGAGAACTCCACCGCGCGGGCCTGGCAGGCAAGCTGCGGCCGCGAGAACCCGCACTGCGGGCAAAAGTAGTCTCCCAGCTGGCCGTACTGCCGGTAGCGGTACTGCACCATCGCGCCGCAGTGCTGGCACATCTGGGCATCGGCCACCGTGTTCTGGGCCAGCCCCATGCTGCCCTGCACCCCGTAGGCCACGGAGCGGTTGGGGGCTTCGGCGGCAATGCGGGCGCACAGGGGATCGTCGCCGTTGTACACCAGCACCGTTTCCGGCGAAGACGCCAGAGCGCCGATGATGGAATCCTGGATGCGTCTTATCTCGCCGCAGCGGTCTAGCTGGTCGCGGAACAGGTTCAGCAGCAGCACGTAGCGGGCGCGGGTTTGGGGCAGCATCTCCGCCAGCCACAGCTCGTCGCACTCGAACACGCCCCACTGGCTCTTCGGCTGCTGCAGCAGCGCCGTGGCGATGCCGGAAGCCAGGTTGGCCCCCGTGCGGTTGCAGATCACCGACTTCCCCGCCAGCTGCAGCGCATCGGCCAGCAGGTTCGACACGCTGGTTTTACCGTTGGTGCCCACCACCATCACCGACGCCTCGCTCACCTTCCCCCGCAGGTGCTCCACGATGGCAGGATCTACCTTCAGCGCCACGTCGCCGGGCAAATTGGCGGCGGGGCGGTGCGCCACATGGCGAAGGCCCCAGGTAAGCACCGCACTGGTGACTTGCGCTGCACCGGTTTTCAGGCTCATAAGCTTGGCTCCTTGCAGTTGGCCCCGCGGGGCAATGAGGGTTTCGCGATAGTATAAAACAAGGGCCGCCAGCCGCCCGTGCCCCAACCAAATCAACAATGCTGTTAAAGAAACAGCCGAGCGGCGGAAGAACGGCTAAGCTTTTGCCGTAGGTTTTTCAGCAGAGGGAAATGCTCGTCCGATGCATCCTGGCTGGGCCGACCCGGTGGGTTGGAGCGAGGTCCGGCCAAGCGGAGTAGAGGGGAAATCCACTCGACCGCAGGTCGAGTTAGTTCCCCTCGTACGGAGCGTCGAGCGCAGACCTGCCGGATCGGCGCACCCTCCAGCGGCTCAAAAACCTAGAGGTTTCTGTGAGGAGGAAATCATGTACGAGAAAATTCTGGTGCCCTACGACTCGTCCGAACCGGCAGCCCACGCCCTGGCCCAGGCGCTGGAGCTAGCCTCCATGGCCCCTGGCGCCACCATTACGGTGCTGGCGGTGGTGGACTGGCACGACTACAACGCCGAAACCTTCAAGATTGCCGCCCGCATGTCCGGCGTGATGGGCGACAGCCTGCAGGCAGACTCGCTGGAGGCCATCGATCAAGAGGCCGCCCGCGAAACTACTGAAAACATTCGCGCCGCCATCGCTCCCATTGTAGGCGACCGGGATGGGGTTGAGATTGCCGTGGTGAACGGCTCGCCCCACGATGCCATCACCGGCTACGCCAACGCCGGCGGCTACGACTGCATCGCCATGGGTCATCGCGGCATGGGGGCCGTGCGCAGCATGCTGGGCAGCGTGTGCTACTCGGTGCTGCAGAAAACCCAAGTCCCCGTGCTCATCGTGAAGTAAGGGGCCCGCGCGCATCCGCACAACGCTTCGCCATAAATGAGAAAAGCGCTCCGACCCCAAGCCGGGGCGCTTTTTATGCCCAGCGCCTCGGGCACGCCGGCCAAGGATGGCTGCTGGGCCTCGCCGCGTCGCAAGGTTCTTGCACGGAAAAAGGTGTTTCGGTATACTTCGTTTTTGCTTAATGCGCCAATGTGGCTCAGTTGGTAGAGCAACGCACTCGTAATGCGTAGGTCAGCGGTTCGAGTCCGCTCATTGGCTCCAGCGTTTCCGCAAGTCGGCAGTCGGTTTAGCTGCCGACTTGTTTTGTTTTTCCGGGCGAGGCTACCAAAGTTGCTAAAATCTGCAGCGGCTTACGCGTTTCAACAACTTTGGTAGCTGTGGGAGTCGATTTAAGGGTGGCGTTGTGTGTAATCTCGATTACTGCACTGCGCTGAACTGGGGAAACTCAAGGTGGGTTGTTTGGTGTCTTGCTACGGCCTACCAAAAGCGTCAAAACGTGTGGTATTTCGCTACCAAAGTCGCTGAAACGCGTATCAGGGTTGCGCGCTTCAGCGACTTTGGTAGTCGGTTAAGGGGCGGTTAGTGGGCGAACCTTGCTCGATGAGAGCGCATTGTGCCCAGGGGCTTTCGGTTGTTTAACGGTTGGCGCATGTACCAGGGCGAAGCGTTCCGGCGGTATCAGAATTGCGCAGCAGAAGCAGCAAGCAACGGAGGCGCGACATGGACATATGCGTAAAGCGAGTGTACGAGCCCTTTGAGGAAAGCGATGGCTATCGGGTGCTGGTGGACCGGCTGTGGCCACGAGGGCTCACGAAGGAGCGGGTGCACTGCAACGAGTGGGAAAAGGCGGTGGCCCCCTCGACGGAGCTACGCCATTTCTTCGGCCATGACCCTGCCAAATGGGACGAGTTCCGGAAGCGCTACGTTGCCGAGTTGAATGCGAACCCCGAAGCAGCAGCGTTCGTTCAGCAGCTGAAAAGCCTCGAAGTGGCCGCCTACCCGCGGGTAACCCTTCTGTTCGCTGCCAAGAACGAAACCGAAAATGAAGCCGTTGTGCTGCAGCAGTGGCTCATCAATCAACTGGGGTAATTGCCCTTCCCCCGCAGCGGCATCCGAAGGCCAAGCACCTCACGACTTGTTGCTTCTGAGGGTTGCAGGGGCGCACACGAATCATGGGGTGCGATGAGGGCTATAATGGGAGGCTATCGACCCTTCGCGGAAAGGAAATCCCATGCTTGTGGCCCTGCTCATTGTTGTGGCGCTGGTAGCGCTCTCGGTTTTCATCGTGCCCCAGCAGAAAGCCTACGTCATCGAACGGTTGGGCAAGTTCAACCGCATCGCCCAGGCGGGCCTGCGCTTCCGCATTCCGCTGATTGAGAACATCGTGGCCCGCATTGACCTGCGCATTCGCCAGTCATCGTTGCACATTGACGCCAAAACCCGCGACAACGTGACCATCAACATGAACGTGGACGTGCAGTACAAGGTGGACACCAACCGCGATGACGGCGTGTACCGCGCCTTCTACACCCTGGCCGATCCGGTGGCCCAGATGCAGTCCTACATCGCCGACGCGCTGCGATCATCCATCCCCAAGTACACGCTGGACGAGGTGTTCGACCGCAAAGACGACATCGCCCACGACGTGCAGGGCATCATCGCCGCCACCATGATCGACTACGGCTACGTGGTGGTGTCCACCCTCATCACCCGCATCGAGCTACCCACCGATGTGGAGCGGGCCATGAACGACATCAACGCCGCCCAACGCAAGCAGGAGGCGGCCCAGGCGCTGGCGGAGGCGGAGCGCATCCGCGTGGTGACCGAGGCGCGCGCCCAGGCGGAGGCGGCCGAGCAGGCGGGCATTGGCATTGCCAATCAGCGGCGCGCCATCGCTGAGGGCATCAACGCCTCGCTTTCGGAAATCAAGGAGAGCGGCCTCACCCAATCGGAGGCCAACCTCATGTTCTTGTTCACCCAATGGACCGACATGATGAGCGCGTTCGGGAAAGAGGGCACCTCCACCGTGGTGCTGCCCAGCGACTTCCGCGAAACCGCCGGCATGTTCGAATCGATGCTGGTGGGCAGCAGCGTGGCGAACCCCGCGAACTCCGCGAGCCCCATCGCTAAAACCCCTAAGGCCCCCACGGAGAAGTAAGCCGCCATGAGCAAACCTTTGGCTTCGCCGCCGCTCAGCCCGGACGCAGGCGCTTCCAACTGCGGAGCCCCCGCCAACCCAAGTGCCCCCACCAGTACCCCCGCCCAGTTCACCGAACCCACCGAAATCGAGGTGCGCGGCGCACGGGTGCACAACCTGAAGAACCTCACCGTGAACGTGCCGCTGCGGCAGCTGGTGGCCATCGCCGGCGTGTCAGGCAGCGGCAAAAGTTCGCTGGCGCTGGGAGTGCTATACGCCGAGGGCAGCCGCCGCTACTTGGAGGCGCTTTCTACCTACACCCGCCGCCGCATTTCCCAGGCGGGCCGCGCCACGGTGGATGAAGTGCTGCACGTGCCCGCCGCCCTGGCCCTGCGGCAACGGCCCGGCATCCCCGGCGTGCACTCCACCTTCGGCACCTCCACCGAGCTTCTGAACTACCTGCGGCTGATGTTCTCGCGCCTGAGCTGCCACCGCTGCCCCAACGGGCATCTGAACCCGCCCAGCTTAAACGTGGCGGCCGACCTGCCCATCACCTGCTGCGAATGCGGCATGGAATTCTACGGCCCCGGCGCGGAAGACCTGGCCTTCAACAGCGGCGGCGCCTGCCCCGAATGCGGCGGCACCGGCGTGGTGCGCACCGTGGACGAAAGCACCCTCATCGCCGACCCCGCCCTCACGCTGGAGGAAGGGGCCGTGGCGCCGTGGCGCAACCTCATGTGGTCGCTGATGTGGCAGGTTGCCGGCGAAATGGGCGTGCGCACCGACGTGCCCTACCAAGACCTCACCGATCGCGAAAAGGACATCGTGCTGCACGGGCCAATGGAAAAGCGCCACATCTTCTACGTGCCGAAGGACAAAAGCAGCGGCACCGAGCTGGACTTCACCTACTACAGCGCCGTGAACAGCGTGAAAAACGCCCTGGCCAAAGCCAAGGACGAGAAGGGGCTGGCCCGCGTGGCGAAGTACCTCACCGAAGAGGTGTGCCCCTGCTGCCACGGCACGCGGCTTTCCGAGAAGGCCCGCAGCAGCCTGATTGACGGGCAGAATCTGGCGCAGGTGACCGCCCTCACGCTGGACGGCCTGGGCGACTGGCTGCCCACGGTGGCCCCCTGGCTGCCGGCCGACATGCGCCCCATGGCCAACTCCATCACCGCCGAGATGGCCGAGCCCATGCAGCGACTGCAGCAGTTGGGGCTGGGATATTTGGCCCTCGACCGCGCCAGCGAAACCCTCTCCAATGGCGAACGGCAACGGGTGCAGCTCACCCGCGCGGTGCGCAGCCGCACCACCGGCGTGCTGTACGTGCTAGACGAGCCCTCCATCGGCCTGCACCCCGCCAATGTGGAAGGTCTTTTGGGAGTGATGGACGACCTTCTGGCCGACGGCAACTCGGTGGTGATGGTGGACCACGATGTGGCGGTGCTGCGCCACGCCAACCACCTGATCGAGATAGGCCCCGGCAGCGGCGAGGCGGGCGGCACCGTGATCGCCCAGGGCTCCGTGGCGCACGTGGAGGCCAACCCCGCGTCCCGCATCGGCCCCTTTTTGGCCGGCAAGGCCCACGTGGGGGGCCGCACCCCCGTGGCCGCCGCCCACGTGTTCGACGAGGGATGCATCTCACTGGAAACCGGCCCCATCCACACGGTGAAGCCGCTGAAGGCGGCCGTTCCCAAGGGACGCCTGACCGTGGTGACCGGCGTGTCCGGCAGCGGCAAAACCACCCTGGTGCTGGAAAGCCTTGTGGAGGCGCTGAAATGCCAGCTGGCGGGACGGGCGCTGCCCGGCCACGTGGTGGAAGTGTCGGACCCCGGCATCCAGCGGGTAAACCTGGTGGACGCCACCCCCATCGGCGTGAACGTGCGCTCCACCGTGGGCACCTACTCCGGCGTGCTGGACGACCTGCGCCGCGAATTCGCCAAGCTGGCCCCGGCGAAGGCGGCGGGGCTGAAGGCGGGCGACTTCTCCTACAACACCGGCAGCCTCCGTTGCCCCACCTGCGATGGCACTGGCCAAATTTCCCTGGACGTGCAATTCCTGCCCGACGTTGACATCCCCTGTCCCGCCTGCCACGGCAGCCGCTACAGCCGCGACGCCTACGGAATCCAGATGATGGTGGAGGGCGATGTGCATCCGAGCGCCGAGGCGCAACAGGAACGCGGCGAGGCCCACCAGCACCTGGACGATTTCGCCACCGTGCACACCCTTTCGCTTCCGGAAATCCTGGCGCTCACCGTTGACCGGGCCCTTTGCGCGCTGCCCCACCTGAAAAAGGTGCATGAAAAGTTGCAAACCCTAAGCAGCCTGGGGCTGGGATACCTCACGTTGGGGGAAGCCACCCCGGCGCTTTCCGGCGGCGAAGCGCAGCGGCTGAAGTTGGCCAGCGAAATGCGGCGAAACCAAACGGATGCCCTGTTCGTGTTCGACGAGCCCACCATCGGGCTGCATCCGTTGGACGTGGAAACCCTGATCGAGGTGCTGCAGCAGCTGATTGAAAACGGTGCCACGGTAGTGGTGATCGAGCACGACCTGGACATGATAGCCAACGCCGATTACCTGATAGACATGGGGCCCGGCGGCGGCGAACAAGGAGGCACCATCGTTTGCAAAGGCACGCCCGCCCAGGTGGCTGATTGCACGGACAGCATTACCGGCGCCTACCTGGCCCCGCTGGTTTGCGACGGCTCGACAGCGCCGGGCGCGGGCGCGCCAAGGCCGGCAGCTGCGGGCGCGCAAACCGCGGCGGCCTCCCCCTGCCCGGCCATGGCCCCCGAACCGGCGAAGTAGCCCCATGGCATCCAAACCCTTCCAGCGGCTGCACCCCGCCGTTGCCTTCGCCTTTTTCGCCGCCGCCCTGCTGCTCACAGTGCTGGTGGCCCACCCGGCGTTCCAGGTGGTGGGTCTGGCGGGCGCCATCATAAGCTATCTCAGCTTCGCTGGCCGCTCGGGCCTGCGCTCCTTGGCGGCGCTGGCCGCGGCCTTCTGCCTGCTTACCCTGGCAAACCCCCTGTTCATCCCCCAAGGGCAAACGGTGCTGTTCACCTATCTGGGCCAACGCCCCTATACGCTGCAGGGGCTGGCCATGGGCGCCTCCACCGCCGCCATGCTGGTCACGGCCCTGCTGTGGTTCGGCTGCTTCAACCGCGTAGTCACGAGCGAAAAACTGACTTTCCTGTTTGGGAGGCTGGCACCGTCGCTTACGCTGATGCTCACCATGGTGCTGCGGTTGGTGCCCCTGTACCAGCGCAAAGCCCGGCAGATTTCCGCAGCCCGCCGCTGCGTGGGGCTGTCTGCCTGGGAGGGCCCCGCCACCGCGCGCATCCGCAGCGGCGCCGCCGAGCTTTCCGCCCTCACCACCTGGGGACTGGAGGGCGCCATCGTCACCGCCGACTCCATGCGCAGCCGCGGTTTTGGCAGCGGGCCGCGCACCCCTTTCGCCACCTACCCCTTCACCGGCCGCGACATTGCCCTGGCCGCGCTTCTTACGGTGCTGCTGGTGGCCGCCGGGGCAGCTGCCGCAACGGTCGGAGAGGCGCGGTTCTTGCCCGCATTCGCCTTCGCCCCGCTTTCGCCCGTGCAAACGGTTGGGCTTCTGGCCTGGGGCTTGTTCTCCCTGATGCCGGCCCTGGTAAACGGAAGGGAGGCCCTGCAATGGCGCATCGTCTCCCGGTAGCCGCATGGGGCATCTCGCTTTTGGGGGCCGCCTTGAGCGTGGTGGCCGGCGCCCTTATGGGGGGCCGCGCCTATGTGGCCACCAGCGTGCTGGTGATCGCCTTCGCCATGCTGCCGTTTTTCGCCTCGTTCGAGCGCCAACGGCCCCAAGCGCGCCAACTAGCGGTGCTCGCGGTGCTGTGCGCGCTGGGGGTGGCGGCGCGGGCGCTGTTCATCTGGGTGCCCCACTTCAAGCCCATGGCCGCCATCATCATCATTGCCGCCGTGGCCTTTGGGCGCACATCCGGCTTTCTGGTGGGAGCCCTTACCGTGGCCGCCAGCAACCTCATCTTCGGCCAAGGCCCTTGGACCCCCTGGCAAATGCTGGCCTTCGGACTATGCGGCTACGCGTTCGGGCTGCTGGCAGAGCGGGGCGTCTTCGGAAGTCGCACGCACTTAGCCCCAGGGCGTCTTGCCGCGCTAGGGCTGGGGGGCGGTGCTTTCATCGTGCTGGTGGCGGGCCCTCTTCTGGATACCAGTTCGCTGTTCTACTTCGCCGCCCTGCCAACCCCGGAAGCGGCGCTGGCGGTGTACCTGGCCGGTTTCCCCGTGAACTGCATCCACGGCGCCTCGGTGGCCATCGCGCTCTTCCTGCTGGCCAATCCCCTGCTGGGCAAACTGGCCCGCCTGCGCACCAAATACGGCGTTTTGCAGTAATCGGGCACCTTGGGCCGCGCGACGCCCCGCAGCAGCAGATGCAAGCGGAACAAGGCTACGTCCCCTGTTCCGGGCCCCTGGTGGTAATGGCCGCCGTGGCCACCCTGGCTATCTAGCCGCCGAAAGCCCACTTTAGACCGGGGCGCCCTCCAGCCCCGGCTTCCCGCGCCCCGATGCCGCGACGGTTTCGGGGCGTTTTTTATTCCAGCGATTGGCCGTTCACGTAGCGATGACGGGTGCGCAGGGTTTTCCACAGCACATACAGGCTGAGCACGAACGCCCCCACAAACCCCAGCACTCCCAAAAACGGCACCCCTAAAAGCTTCGGCGCCATGTCGGTGGTGCACAGAATGGCCGACCCCAGAAACAGCCCCGCCGCCATCACCGCCAGCGACAGTCGCCCCGCCGCCACGTACACGGTGGCCAGGGCGTCTTCCGGCACCGTGAGGTTTCCCTTCACCGACACCTGGCCGCGGGTGAGCATGGCCAGCGCGTGGGACAGCTGCGTGGGCAGCCGCGCCGCCGACCCCACCGCCTCGGCGCTGTTGTACATGAACGTGGTGGCCTTCTCCCCCACGTAACGCGGGTCGAACAGCTGCTTCATCACATGCTGCGACACCACGTCGATCACGCTGGTATCCGGCGCGATTTCCGTCAGCAGCCCCTCAAGCGTCACGAAGCCGCGGGCCAGCATGGTAACGCTGGGCGACATGATGAGGCTCTGGCGCCGCAGCACCTCGATCACTTCCTGGAACGCTTCGCCGATATTGATGTTGGCCATGTCCGCCTGGCCGTATTCCGCCAGCAGGTGGTCCATCTTCGCCAGCAGCAGCCCCTCGTCCACCGGCCCGTTGGCGCTGCACAGCCCCAGCACCGCCTCCATCAGCTCGTAGGCGTTGTTGAACGCCACCGACCGGAACATGCGGTTCACCAGCATGCGTTCCGAACCCGAAAGCGTGCCCACCATGCCAAGATCGATCCACACCAGCTGCTTGCCGCGCACAATCAGGTTGCCGGAGTGGGGGTCGGCGTGGAAGAACCCGTTGTCCAGCACCTGGGTCACGTAGCTTTGGATGAGCTGCTTCGACAGCGCCTTCACGTCCACCCCTTGCTGCTTCAGCGCGGCCACGTCGCTTATCTCGGTGCCGGTAACGTACTCTTCCACCAGCACCGCGTCGGTAGAGAACTGCGGGTAAGGCACCGGGCAGGTGACGCCCGGTTGGGTTTTCAGCTCTTTGCGGAAGCGCAGCAGGTTGTTCAGTTCGATGGTGAAGTCCACTTCGTCGGCGGTAGTGCGCTCCAGCTCGTCCACAAAGCCGCCGAGGTTCAAGATGATGTCTTTGTGGGCCGTGGTGGCGAAGTCGCCAAGGGCCAGCAGCCGCTTCATCATGGCAATGTCGTCGGCCATCTGCTCCACCACGCCCGGGCGCCGCACCTTCACCGCCACCACCGTGCCGTCCAGCAGCTTCGCCTTATGCACCTGCGCGATGGAGGCGGCCCCCAGCGGCACCGGGTCGATTTCGGCGAACACCTCGCGATACGAGTGGCCATAGCTCTTGTCGATGCAGGCCAGCACCTCATCAAAGCCCATGGGCGACACGTTATCGTGCAGTTTTTCAAGGGCCTCGCAGTAGTCCTTGGGCAGGATGTCCGAGCGGTTCGACGCCAGCTGGCCGATCTTCACGTAGGTGGGCCCCAGCGCCTCCAGCACCGCCACCGCCTTCTGCGGCGTCATACCCTGGGCCACGTGGTACTGGCGCATGATGCGCATGATTTCCTTCATGCGAGGCGAGAAGGTTTTGTCCTTCGCGGACAGCTCCTTATAGCGCAGGAATTCGCGAAACGTTGCCATGGCCAGCCCTCTCCTCTCGCACCCGATGCTCGTTCGAGGATTTCATGCTACCAGCAAGCCCAGGCCACGCCCCCAACCGCGCCCCCGATGACAACGACTTGATACCCCGCCGCCCAGCCCGCAAAACCTCCCAGAATGAGCCAATGAGACAAAGGAGACAAAGGGACGTCCCTAATGACTCATTTGCAAGCAGCCATAGATGCCCTCTAGACCAGTCCGCGAAATACCCTGGCCGGGCCGGCTGACCGGGGCGGAGCGAGGCAGGGAAAAGCCAAAGGCGATGCCGAGGCTACAGGCTGGGCAGCGCCGGTGCGTCGAGCGCAGTTCCGTCCAGCCTGCCCACCCGCAAGTTAAGCGAAGGCGAAGGGAGGCCAGCCTTTCGCCCCCTGCCCCTGGTGGCTACAGCAGCTTTTCGAAGGCCACGCGCTGGGGAGTGGCGTTGGGAACGTTGCCGGCCTCGTGCACAAAGATGATGCCGCATTCGGTAAAACCGCAGCTCAAAGCCAGCGAGCGCATGGGCGCGTTGCCCGGATGGGTGTCAACCCGCACGCTTTCGCAATCATGCTGCCGCGCCAGCTGCTCGGCCGACGCCATGAGAAACTTCGCCAGACCGCGCCCTTTGGCATCCGCCGCCACCGCCACCCGGTGGATTGCGGCATAGCGGGGCTCTTCCGAAGTGGAGTCGGTAAGCCACGCGCCGTCGATGGCATCGTAATTGCGATCGCCGCGCACGCTCACCATGCAGGTGGCCAGAAGCTGGCCGTCCACCTCGGCCACATAGGACTCGCCCCATTCCACGTCCGCCTCAATGGCTTCGCGGTGCGGATACCCCTGCTGCCACTGGTCGATGCCCAGCGCTGCCAGCGCATCCCGGCCGTCGGCCAAAATTTCCATCACGCGGTCAATTTCAGCGGGAGCAGTGGGGCGAAACTCCATGGGCGCAACCTCCTCGGGAACGCGGCGAACACAAACCGGGGCAAACCTGCCAGGCGTCTCTTGCAATAATCTCCTAAGCAAAATGTGAGGAAATCATTAAACCAGACTTGCCCCCGCTCTGGGGGACATTTTTCCCGCATCGCAGATACTCCACCCCGAAGGCCCCGCAAGCGCAGGGTGCAAAGACGTGGCGCAACACGGGTGCAGGAGGTGCTGCGGGGGCAGCGCGGACGCAGGGGCAAGGCGCGACACGCACGCGACACGCGATGCGGCCGCGAGGGCACCCAGGACGCGGGGGCGCCACAAGGCACAGCTAGGATGCGGAGCGCCGCGGGGCGCAGTCGGGCTGCGGAGGCGCAAACCAAGCCGCGGGGTAACGGCCGGACGATCCCGGCCAAAGGGCCCTGGCCGGACTAGACGCCTACTCCGGCCACGGGACCGCTCAAAAACCCCGTAAGCAAAGCTTTGGCCGGATTAGCGCCCAAATCCAGCCAGCACCTCTCAAGGCTCTGACCTGGTATGTTCTGTCATTTTTATCCGTTTTCCCAGTTCAGACCCATGGCAGGATTAAGCGCCTAGTCCGGCCACGGAGATGGTCGAAGGACTGCGAACGAGATGGTTGCCCGGACTAGCGCCCTAATCCGGGCAATGGTCGAAAAGGGGGAAAGGGGCAGGGCCAGGAGGCAGGGGCGACGGACGGGGCGGGAGGCCGTGGGGAGACATTCGCGCGGACGGGGCAAAAGATCCTAGCGCGAGGCTGCGGGCCAGGGGCCCTAGCGCGGGGCCGTGGGCCAGGGGCAACGCGCGGGCCGCGGCAGCCATCAACCTTAAATAATCGTAAGAAATGCCAATTGAGTAAAGGAAACCGCAGCGCACGGGCCGCAGGTCATTTATTATGGGAACATGACAATAGGAAAATAATGCCCGCCGTGGGCCCAGCCCCGTTTCAGGCTGAGCGCAGGCGGCTCGTGTACGGAAACAGCAGCGCAAGGAGAACTCATGGGCCTTCTTTCGAAATTCGAAGGAAAAATGGAAGACACGGTGGAAGGCGCCGCCAACAAAATGGGGGGCACGCCCCTCTCCCCCGTTCAAATTGCGAAGCGGGCCGAGAAGCAGATGCGCCGCGAGCGCATGGTGGGCGCCGGCAAGGAGTACGCCCCCACGCTGTACACGGTGTTCGTGAACGCCGATGACGACGCCCGCCTGTTCGGCTACTACCCCACGCTGGCGGGCGAAACCGAAACCTACCTCTCCGCCAAAGCCGCCGAGCACGGGTTGATCATGGACGGCCAGCCGCTGGTGCGCTTTATGGTGGATGACGAGCTGAAGCACGGCAAGTTCACCATTCAGTCGGAAATGGTGGCCGCACCCCTGGTGGCGAAGCTGCGCCAAGAGGAGATGGAGCGCTATGGCCTGGCGGGCGCCCCCGCCCCGGCCCCCGCGCCCGCACCGGCCCCCGGTTACGTGCCCGTGCGCCCCACTGGCGCCAACCCCTACGGCCAACAACCGGCCTACGAAGGCGCCCCTGACGCCACCGAGAACTTCCAGATGGGCACCGGCCCCCAGTCCAACCTGGGCCAGCTGACCCCCTATCTCTACGACATCACCCACGACCAGGCCTTCCTGCTGGATTCCGATAGCATGACCATCGGCCGCGAGAACAACAACGACATCGTTTTGCAAGACATCAACATCTCGCGCCACCACGCCGAAATCCGCAACATGGGCAACAACCACTGGACCCTCACCGACCTGGGTTCCATGAACGGCACCTTCGTGAACGGGCGCAAGATAAAATCCACCGCCCTCAACGACGCCGACCGCATAACCTTAGGCATTACCGACATAGAGTTCCAACTGATTTAACCCCGCCTCACCCGCCCACATGCAGCACTTAACCAAGACAAGGGAGACCAACCGGTGATCGATGTAGTTCTGCTAATTGCCCGACTTCTGTTCGTGGCGCTGCTGTACCTGTTCCTGTTCGCCATCATGCGCACCGGCATTGGTCTGGTGAAGGGGCAGCGGAAGAAAGAGCGCACCTGGACGCTTTCGGTGGAGCGCGGCCCCAAAGAGCTGCGCGGCCTTTCCATCAACGTGCGCGGCGAGGTGATTGTGGGCCGCACTCCCGGGGCCGACATCGTAATCGGTGCCGGCTACGTGTCCGGGCGCCATGCGAAGTTCCAGCTGATGGGCCAAAACCTGTTCGTGGAAGACCTGGGGTCGAAAAACGGCACCTATGTTAACGGCCAGCGCATCGAAGGACCCACCGTGCTGCACGATCGCGACGTGGTTACCGTGGGCGACGTGGCCATCCGCGTGAGGTACCAATAATGGCTTCCCTGAAACGCAAAATTGCCGCCACTACGTTTGGCAGCCGCACCGACGTGGGCTGCGTGCGCGACCACAACGAGGATTCGCTGGTGGTGGCGCCCCCGCTGTACGTGGTGTGCGACGGCATGGGCGGCCATGCGGCCGGCGAGGTGGCCAGCGAAATAGCCGTGCGCGTAATTGAGAACCGCGCACCGGCCCATGCCGACGTGGAAGAGCTGGGGCGCGCCGTGGAAGAGGCGAACCTGGCCATCATCCGGGCCGCCAAAGAGGGCCGCGGCCGCGAGGGCATGGGCACCACCTGCACCGCCGCAATTCTGGAGGGCGAGCGGTTGGTGCTGGCCCAGGTGGGCGATTCCCGCGCTTACCTGCTGTCGAAGGGGCGGTTGCAGCAGCTCACCCGCGACCATTCCCTGATGGCCGACCTCATCGAGGCGGGCCATATCACCAAAGAAGAAGCGAAGGTGCACCCGCAGCGCTCAGTGATCACCCGCGCCCTGGGCAGCGACCCTCGCATGCTGCCGGACTTGTTCGAGCTGGACGTGAACCCGGGCGACCGGCTGCTCATCTGTTCGGACGGCCTTACCACCATGCTTTCCGACGAGGAAATTGCCCAGCTTCTGGCCCGCACCCCCGACCCGCAACTGTGCGCGCGGCAGCTGGTGAACGCCGCCATCGCCGCCGGCGGCTACGACAACGTGACCGTGATCGTGGCCGATGTCACCGGCTTCACCGAAGTGCGCCGCCGCAAGCTCACCCGCCGCACCCGCATCACCGCCATCTTCATCCTGGCGCTGCTGGCGGCCATCATCGCCGCAGCGGTGTACGGCTTCTCGTTTGCGAACAACCATTCCGCCTACCTGGTGGAGCAAGACGGCCGCGTGGCCATCTACCAGGGGCTCCAGGGGGAAATGTTCGGCATTTCCGCCTCCCATCTGTACGACTTGACCGACGTGAACGTAGACGATCTGCAGCCAGGGGTGGCCAACCGTCTGCGCACCGACGGCATTAAAGCCGACGGCGTGGAGGCGGCCGAAGCGCTGGTGCAGTCGTACCGAGACGAGATTGCCGCCCAGCAACAGCAGCAGGCCGACCAGCAAAGCGCGGCCGAAGCGGCGAAGGCGGCGAAGGCCCAGGGCGACAAAGCCAGTGGTGGCGAAAGCGACGAAAACGAGAACGGCGGAGCCAGCGCAGGCGCAAGCCAAAACGAGGGCGCCGCACCCACAGACACCGCTGACGACGGCACTTCTTCCAACAGCGGCGCATCTGCCGGCCCCGCCCCCGCTGAAGGCGGCGATGCCCAGTGACCCGCCGCAACCTTGAACTACTGCTGCTGGTTATCGCAGCGCCCCTGGTAATTGTGCTGTTCGCCATGCTGCTCATTCACGACGGCATGGTGGTGACGGTGGAAAACCTCGCAGTGCCCCTGGGTATTTTCGGGGCGTTCCTGGTGGCCCATATCGCCGTGCGCATCTTCGCTCCGGCGGCCGACCCGGCCATCCTGCCCATCACCTTCGCGCTTTCCACCATCGGCATCGCATTTGTAACCCGCATCGTGCCCGACATGGCGGTGCGTCAGTTGATGTGGCTGTACGCCGGCATTGCCTGCATGGTGCTAGTACTGGTGTTCCTGAAAAACATCGACCGACTGGCCCAGTATAAATATGTACTGGTGCTGCTGGGCATCTTGCTGCTGCTCTCCCCCATGCTGCCGGTTGTCGGCACCGAAATCAACGGCAGCCGCCTGTGGCTGCGGATGGGCAGCTTCTCCTTCCAGCCGGGCGAGCTGGCGAAGATCTGCATCGTGCTGTTTTTGGCAGGCTACCTGGCCCTAAACCGCGAGCTGCTGTCGGTGTTCACCTGGCGGGTGGGCCCCTTCTGGCTACCCGATCTGCGCACCCTGATGCCCATGGTGGTCATGTGGCTTTTGGCCTTCATGGTGGTAGTGCTGGAGAAAGACCTGGGCCTGGCGCTGGTGCTGTTCGCGGTGTTTTTGGTGATGCTGTACTGCGCCACCGGCAAGAAGCTGTACGTGGTTACCGGGCTTTTGATGGCTGCCGTGGCCGCCGCTGCCCTGTACGGGTTGTTCTCCCACGTGCAGCTGCGCGTGAGCATTTGGATGGACCCCTTCGCCGATGCCCAGAACACCAGCTACCAACTGGCCCAGTGCCTGTTCTCCATCGCCGACGGCGGCATGTTCGGCACCGGTATCGGCCGCGGGCTGGGGGCCGACATCCCCATCCCCTACGCCTACAACGACGCCATCTTCGCCGTCATCGCCGAGGAATCGGGGCTTTTGGGGGCCGCCGGCATCCTGCTTTTGTACCTGTCCTTCGCCATCCGCGGCATGGTGGTGGCGGCGCGGGCGAAAAGCGACGTCAGCTCGCTGATCGCCGTAGGCCTCACCTCGGTCATCGTGCTGCAGGCCTTCATCATCGTGGGCGGCATCACCGACCTCATCCCCCTCACCGGCATCACCTTGCCCTTCATCGCCCAAGGCGGCTCTTCGCTGCTCTCCAGCTTCATCATCGTGGGCATCCTGCTGCGCTGCGGTGACGAGGGCTCCGGCAGCGCCCACGAGCTGATGCAAACCACCGGCAGCATTTCCTCCAACAGCGTGCTGGGACGCGTGGCGCTGGGCAAGCGGCTCACTGCCACCATGATTTTCCTGTCGCTTCTCTTCGTGGCGCTGGTAGCCAACCTCACTTGGTGGATGGTAATCAACGCCGACAACATTCAGCAGATGCCCGGCAACGGCCATACCCTGGCCAAGCAAGCGGAAGCGGAACGGGGCACCATTTCCACCTACGACGGCGTGGTGCTGGCACAATCCATCGAGGAGAACGGTCGCTTCCAGCGGGTGTACCCGGCCGGCACGCTGGCGTCCCACATCGTAGGCTACGCATCGCAGCAGTACGGCACCGCCGGCATCGAGGCTGCCTACAACGAAACCCTGCAGGGCAACCAAGATTTCGCCACCTGGAGCGACGCCTTGAACATGCTGGCGGGCGTGGGCAACCCTGGCAACGACGTAACCCTCACCATCAACTCGAAAATCCAGCAAGCGGCCCAAGACGCCCTGGAGGGTAACGTGGGCGCCTGCGTAGTGATAGACCCGAAAACCGGCGCGATGCTGGGGCTTGCCAGCGCCCCCACCTACGACGCCGCCGACTTCGAGAAGTTACTCTCCGACGCGGCCACCAACAGCTCCGATTCGTCGGCCCTGTTCAACCGCGCAACCCAGGCGCTGTACGCCCCCGGCTCCACCTTCAAGATAGTTTCGCTCACCGCCGCGCTGGAAGACGGCGTGGCCACCCTGGACAGCACCTACGACAGCCCCGCCTCCATCGACATCGGCAACGCTGACGTAACCAATGCCCGCGACATCGCCTACGGCAACATCACGTTGGCCCGGGCGCTGGAGGTATCCTCCAACACGGTGTTTGGCCAGGTGGGCGAGCAGTTGGGGGCCGAGCGGCTAGTAACCGCCGCCGAAAGCTTCGGCTTCAACGGCAACCCCAACTTCACCTTGCCGCTGGCGAAATCGCTGATGCCGGTGCCGTCCGAAATGACCACCTGGGAAACCGCCTGGGCCGCCTGCGGCGAGCCGGTGGGCGAGCACGAAAGCCCCGCCGGCCCCCAGGCCACCGTGCTGGAAATGGCCTTGGCCGGATGCGCCATCGCCAACAACGGCACCATCATGACCCCGTATCTGGTGGACGGCATTTACAACGCCAACGGCGAGCGCAGCTTCTCCCCCACCCCCACGGTGTTCAAACAGGCCACTTCCGCCCAAACGGCGCAGCAAGTGCGCGACGCCATGCTGGGCGTGGTAACCAACGGCACCGGCTACCCAGCGGCCATCAACGGCGTTGAGGTGGCGGGCAAAACCGGCACGGCGGAAAACGGTGACGGCACCACCAACATGTGGTTCGTGGGGATGGCACCGGCCGACAACCCGCAAGTGGTGGTGGCCATCGTCATCGAGAAGGGCGAAAACTCCATCGCCGCCTACAAGGCGAAGGACGTTCTGGAAACCTCGCTGGCCCTTTACGGGCTTCTGTAGGGCGTTGGGGTTACATGTTGATGAGGAACTGGACAAAAACCGACAGGCATCTAGTACAATTCGGATACTTGTCTACATTGAAAACGCAGCAGCAAAACGAACTAGCTATGTGGCAAAGGAGCTAAAGTGACCGCGCAGGACATTATGACTGGAAGAACCTTTAGCGGCCGGTACGAGATCAAAGATCGCATCGGCATCGGAGGTATGGCCGAGGTATACCGGGCCGTTGATAACGTGCTGGGGCGCGTGGTGGCCGTTAAGGTGATGCTGCCCCAATACGCTGCCGACGCCGACTTCACCCGTCGCTTCCGCCAGGAGGCGGCTTCGGCTGCCAACCTGCAGAGCCCCTACATTGTGAACGTGTACGACTGGGGCCAGGACGGCCAAACCTACTTCATCGTGATGGAGTTCGTGCGCGGATCCGACCTTAAAACCGCTATTCAACAGCGCGGCGCCATCAACCAGCGCAAGGTTGCAGAAATCGGTGCCCAGGTGTGTCAGGCGCTCACTGTTGCCCACAACCAGGACATCATCCACCGCGACATCAAGCCGCAAAATATTATGGTGCAGCCGGACGGCAACGTGAAGGTGATGGACTTCGGCATCGCCCGCGCCAAGAACTCCGTGGAACAGAAAACCTCCTCGGTGCTGGGCACCGCCCACTACATCTCCCCCGAGCAGGCCCAAGGCAAAGAGCTCACCTCCGCCAGCGACATCTACTCGCTGGGCATCGTGCTATACGAAGCCGCCACCGGCAAGCTGCCCTTCGACGGGCCCGATGCCGTTTCCGTGGCACTGATGCAGGTGAAAGACATGCCGGTGCCGCCGCGGGACATCAACCCCAAAATCGATCCTGGCCTGGAGAGCATCATCATGTGCGCCCTGGCGAAGAACCCCGCCGAGCGCTTCGCCACCGCCAACGATATGCGCCTGGCCCTGAACGACTATTTGGCCGGACGCCCCGTGAACCTGGCTGCCGTAGCCGGCATGGGGGCCGCTGCCACCGCCATGCTGGGAGGCGCTGCCGCCACCAACCTCATGAACCGCGTGCCGGAAAACGGCACCCAGGTGATGCCCGCCGTAGAGGGCGCTGCCGGAAACCCCGGCACCCAAACCATGAAGCCGGTGGATGCCGGTCGCAATCGCAACAGCTATCGCGCCGACAGCTCCGAAGGCCCCAAAAAAGGCCCCATCATCGCACTAGCCATCGTGGCAGCGCTGGTGGTTATCGGTGTCATTGTGTTCATCGTTTCCAACGGCAGCGCCAAGCAGGTGGATGTTCCCGATGTGACCGGCCAATCGCTGGCCGCGGCCACCAAAGCGCTAGAAGACGCCGGCCTCGAGGTGGGCAACGTGAATCGCGTGACCGACGACACCCAAGAGCCCAACACCGTAACCGGCCAAGATCCCGAGGGAGGCAAGCAAGCGCCCGAAGGCAGCCGCGTGAACCTTACGGTAACCCAAGCCACCGAAACCTTCGAGCTGCCCACCATCACCGACATGACACCCGACCAGGCCCAGAACCTGGCCGCCCAGTACGGCTTCGTGCTGCAGGCCAACGGCGAGAAAGCCTCCGACGACATCGCCGAAGGCATGATTTGCGTGCAGTCCCCCGAGGCGGGCACCCCCATCAAGAAGGGCGACACTGTCACCTACATCGTTTCTTCGGGCCCCGACAGCGTTACTGTGCCCAACGTGATTGACGACGACGAAGCCACCGCTACTAGCAAGCTGGAGAAGCTGGGTTTCCAGGTGAAAACTCAAACCGCCTCTTCCACCAACACCGATGAGGGCTGCGTGATGATCCAGTCTCCCACCGACGGCGAAAAGGTGAAAAAGGGCTCCACTGTCACCATCACCATCTCCACTGGCCCCGACAAACCCGAAACCAAGAACGTGCCCGATGTTAAGGGCTACTCCGAGGGCGACGCCGCTGTGGCGCTAGAGAACGCCGAGTTCAAGTATTTGGTAACGTACGAGAACAGTGATACCGTGCCCGGTGGGTCGGTCATTCGCCAGTACCCCGATGCGGGCACCGCGCTCGAACCGGGCAAGACGGTGAACCTCACCATCAGCAGCGGTCCGGCCCAGCAGCCCGACCCCTCTGGCGACAACAATGGCAACGGTAACGGCAATGGCAACGACGGCGAAGGTGGCGAAGGCGATGGAGGCCAAGATCCTCAATCGGAATAGGCGCCGCTCCTGAATGCTCTGCCCGACAAAGCCCGCTCGCCCCTCGCGAGTGGGCTTTTTTGTGGGTGGGGAGGCAGAAGGGGGGTGGCAGGGGGACGTACGCTTTTGACACGCTGAAGCGTGTCAAAAGCGTACGTCCCCCTGCCACCCCCCTTCTGCCTCACGATATAATTTGTCCATGAGCTTCTCGGCCCCCACCACATATATTCCCCGGCAATCGCCCCTCCATGCGCTCGATGCGCGGGTGAAGCTGGTGCTGCTTTTGGCCTATTCCATCTCGCTGTTCTTCTTGAACACCTGGGCGGGGCTGGGGCTGGCGGCGGCCGCGTTAGTGGCAACCGTGGCCCTCGGCCGCCTGCCCGTGCGCCCCCTGCTGGCGCCGCTTGTGCCCCTGTATGTACTAGTAGCCGTCACGGTAGTGCTCAATTGCTTAAATGGCGGCGGGGGGAACCCGGGGTTTGACGCACAGCGGATGCTCGCCGCCCTCATGGTGGGCATCCGCATTCTGCTGCTGGCGTGGGCAAGCCTGGCGGTAACCTACTCCACCGCTTCCAACCAGCTGATGGAAGCCTTCGCCAGTTTTCTGCATCCGCTGCGGAAGCTGGGGGCGCCCGTTGACGACGTTGCCCTCACCCTCAGCCTTGCGCTGCGATTCATTCCCCTTGTTGCCCAGCAAATGGAAGCGGTGCGGCGCGCCCAGTACAGCCGCGGCGCCGCCTTCGATGCGGGGGCGTTGGCCGCCATCAAGGCCTGGGGCGGCACGCTGGTGCCGGTGTTAGTGGGGATGTTCCGCCGGGGCGAAGTGCTTGCCACCAGCATGGAAGCGCGGTGCTACGGCGCCCCCGGCCCGCGCACGCGCCTTGCCAGCAACCCCTTCACACCGGCGAACGCCCTGGTAGCAATAGCGGGACTGGCTGGGTGCGTCTGCGCCTGCCTCTTTCTCTAACCTTTGAGCAAAAACAACCTCTACGCTGGGCAGATTTGTAGTCGGTATCGCCCAGCGCTCTGGTAGACTCAATGACTTCGTTTCCTCTGCAAGAAAGGAATGCCCCATGGAAAACGTTATCCCCGCATCCGCCACCCAAAGCCGCGTGCGATCCATCGTGTTCGTTGCCATCGCCATCGCCCTGACGGCCGCCTGCGCCATGGTCACCGTGCCCCTGGGCCCGGTTCCCTTCACCTTGCAGAACTTCGCCATATCCTTCACCGTTCTGGCGCTGAAGCCCAAGGAAGCTGTAGCCGCCATTGCTGGATATCTGCTGCTGGGAGCCATCGGGCTGCCAGTGTTCTCCGGGTTTGCCGGCGGCATTGCGAAGCTGATGGGCCCCACCGGCGGCTTTTTGTGGGGTTACCTGGTGGGCGGCATTGCCGCCTGCGCCATTGTGGCTTTCGGCCGGAAAATCAGCGGGCCGAAGGAGGCGGTTGCCAGTGCCCGCTGGAAGCAGGTGCTGCGCTCGGCCGGCTGGGAAATTGCAGCCATGCTGGTGCTCATTTGCATCATCGACGCGTGTGGCTGCCTGCAGTATATGGCACTGTACCAGGTAGACTTCATGGGCGCCTTCGCGGTGTGCGCCGCGCCCTTCCTGGTAGTTGACGTTTGCAAGGCGCTGGCTGCCATCGTGTGCGCCGAAGCCGTCCGCGCCGCTCTGCCCACCAAATAGCGCCATCTCCCCGACACGAAAGAAGGCTCCCCGCGCGGGGAGCCTTCTTGGTTTCAGGCGAAATAACTTAGCAGCCGCAGCGGATGCTGTGCTTCACGCGGTCGTGTTCTTCGCTGCGCTTAGCATCGTTAAAGCGATCCAGCGTGCCCACTAGGTAGCCCGTAATGCGACGGATTCGGTCGAACTGCTGCGGGGCCAGGCCGTAATGGATGCCCACCTCTTCGCCGTCCACATCCAGCGTCAGCGACTCCAGGTGCCCGTGGGGGAACTTCTCGTAGGCGCGCTTCAGGTACGCCGCAATTTCCTCATCCGACACCGGAGCATCGGTGCTATGGGCGTAGTTCAGGTTAATCTTCACGCCTTCAACGGTCTTAGTTTCCATCATGGCCTCCTTGTTAGCGGCAAAATATCCATATGTAGTTAGCGCATACGAATACTAGCACAATATCTAGTTGATTAGGCAATAGTTTTTCAGGTGTATAAAAAGAAACCGGCAGCGTGCCGAGGCGGGCTGCCGGAATAAATAACCCCATCCGCCACCAGAAGGATGAACCCACCTCAAAAGGTGGGTGCTCGCAGCTTGCTTCCCGGCTTTCGTATCAACGGACACGAATCTCCGTTCCACCAGCTATCTTGAGCTCCCTCGTTGTAATACGTCGGTCCATCGCGTAAATGTGGTGGGGACGAGGTCTGATTTCAGTATAGCCAACCGCAATGGCAATGGAAGTCTTGACATCACCTGTAGCTTAGGCGTTGAATGGGCGTCCCCGTCCCCAGGCGCAAAAAACGGGCCCCAAAGGGCCCGCTCAATTCAACTGCGGCTGAATGCGCTGGATTTTAAGGCTTACGCCTCAGGCACGGCCGGAACCTGGGTGGTGCCATAGTCGGAGTAGTCGGCAGTCACGTCCACCTTCACGGTAACCTCCTGGCCCTGGGTGGTAGTGGTGCCCTCCACCGACATGGTGTTCTTCACCAGCTGATCAGAGCTGTCGAACACATAGGTGGCATCGATATCGCCCACCGAGTCAACACCGTCGAAGTCAACGCCAGCAGCAGAAGCGCCATCGGTCACTACGGTGTAGGTTTTCTGGCCGTTCGACTCGGAAACCGAAATCTCCTTCGCAGCATTCACGATGGCAATGGCCTTCTCGTTGTCCACACCCATGGAGTCGTCCAGTTCGTCGGCCATCTCATCGCTGATGTCCACCGTCTGGTCGCCCAGGCGCACCACGGCCTTGCTGCCGTCCATGAAGGTTTCCATGCCGTCCATCTCGGTACCAGGGGCGGTGATCTTGGCATAGCCCTTGTAGCCATCGGCGTTGTCCACCATGGCCAGAATGTCCATCGACTGCGTGAAGCTTTGGCCCTGGGCCGAAACGGTGGTGTCGGTGGAGGTGTCCACGGTCACGTTCGTCGCCTGGCCATTGATGAGGTCCACCAGTTCGGACTTCAGCTCTTCCGGACTCTTCTCAGCGGCGGCCGGCTGCTCCTGTTGAGCCGGGGCGTCGCCCTCCGCTTTCGGGTTGGGCGCCTGAGAACAGCCGAACATGGCCAGCGCCATAGCGCCGCAAACCGCAACGCTCAAAAGTTGCTTCTTCATTGTTTTCCTTTCCTCCTGCAAATCGGCAAGGAACGATATTAGCCGTTTGCGCTTAATTTCGCCAGCCACGCCCGGCTAATCCAGCGGCAGGTTGGTCACTTCCGCTTCCAGTGGCAGGCCGATGTCGTCCGCTTCCGCCTGCGCCGCCAGCCCGCCGTCCCAGTAGGGCTCTTCGTTGGGCAGCGCCATATTCAGCAAGATGCCCACCAGCGAACCCACCGCCAAACCGGAAAGCGAAATGGTGACAGCCCCCACCATGAAGGTGACGGCACCATCGGCGCTGTAGGCAATGCCCAGCGACAGTACCAGAATGATGGCCGCCACCAGCACATTGCGGCTGCGCATGAAGTCTACGTGGTTCTCCACCAAGTTGCGGATGCCCACTGCGGAAATCATGCCGTAGAGCACCAGCGACACGCCGCCGATGACGCACGCGGGCATGCAGGAGATGACTGCCGCGAATTTCGGGCAGAACGAAAACACGATGGCGAACAGGGCGGCGATGCGCACCACGCGGGGGTCGAATACGCGGGTAAGGGCCAACACGCCGGTGTTTTCGCCGTAGGTGGTGTTGGCAGGGGCGCCGAACAGCGAAGCCAGCATGGTAGCCAGGCCATCGCCCAGAAGCGTGCGATGCAGGCCCGGCTCGGCAATGTAGTTGCGGTTGCAGGTAGAGCTGATGGCCGACATATCGCCGATGTGCTCGATGATGGTGGCGAAGGCCAGCGGCATGATGGTGATGATGGCGGTGATGGCCAAACCGGCATCGAACTGCGCGCCGAAGATGGAGAATACCGTGTTGTCCCACAGCACCGGCAGCCCCACCCAAGCGGCATCCGCCACCGGTTGCCAATCAACTTCGCCCACCAGCGCCGCCACAACGTAGGCCCCGATGACGCCCAGCAGAATGGGGATAATGCGGATCATGCCACGACCCCAGATGTTGCAAACGACGATGATGGCAATCGCCACAATGGCCACCAGCCAGTTGGTTTGGCAGTTGGCAATGGCCGACGAGGCCAGAATGAGGCCGATGCAGATAACGATGGGGCCCGTAACCACCGGTGGGAAGAAGCGCATCACGCGCTTCGGGCCGAACACCTTGAAGCACAGCGACAGCAACAGGTACAGAAGCCCTGAACAGGCTACGCCCAGGCAAGCGTAGGGCAGAAGCTCCGCCTCGCCGTTAGGGGCGATAGCAGCGTAACCGGCGATGAAGGCGAAGGAGCTTCCCAGAAACGCCGGCACCTTCCCCTTGCTCAGCAGGTGGAACAAAAACGTGCCGAGGCCGGCAAACAGTAATGTAGCGGAAACCGATAGACCCGTAAGGGTGGGCACCAAAATGGTAGCGCCGAACATGGCGAACATGTGCTGCAGCCCGAACAGGGCCATCTTGGGCGTCCCTTGAGTGCGCGCGTCGTATACGGCGTCGGGAGCGTCCTTTGCTCCCATAGTGGGCACGGGCTTGGTTTCCTTCATGAGGCCTCCTTACATAGCGGCCCCCTCGCCCCGCGCGAAAAGACCTTTGCCATTATGGCACCGCAAACGCCACCGCAACCCCTGTTCCTAAAAGCGCGGCGAGATTTTTTGGCAAAGGAAATACCCGGGGCGCACCGCTACGCCGAATCACCCATTTCGTTCTTTTGGTACACCAGGTCCAACAGCTCTTGCCTGTTGCCCACGCCGAGCTTTTTGTAGATATGGGCGATGTGGGTCTTCACTGTGTTCTCGGCAATGAACAGCTCTTCCTGGATGTAGAGACGGGTGCGGCCCTGGGCAAGTAGCACCATGACATCGGTCTCGCGCGGCGAGAGCCCTTTTTCGCGGGCAATTTCAAGGCAGCGCCCCTCGATGCTCTCCCCCAAACGGTCGGTAACCGCCGGCGCTAATTCCGCCTCGACTGTTGGCGCCTGAACGGCGTCTTCCGCGGGCTGCTCGGCGGCGGGGCGGCGCCCCTCCCCTGTCTTCACCGCCACAATAGTAAGAATGTAGAGAATGGTGATGGCCGCCACCGAAGCCACTGTCTCCAGCATCTCGGCCTCGCCTATGAGCACTAACCATGCGATGGAGCTTGCCGCATAGGCCGCCAGCGCCAACCCCGCCAGATGGTGCGGGGCCATGCGCACGCTCCGCACAACGCAAAACACCGTTGCCCAAAACAGGATGTGGGCAAACGAATCGTTCAAGCACATGGAAGTGTACAGAATGGCGGACTGGGGCCCTTGGGTGTACAGGAGCACAATGGAGGTGAGCTCGGTAAGCACCACCAGCAAAAACGCCGGCTGAAAGCGCTTGAGAGCAGAGGCGCCCTCGGTATCCACCACGGCAAACCGGGCGAACAGGGCCACGCATACAGCGTAGAGCAGCACCAACCCCGCAGAAGAGGTCATCGGCGTGGGGTCAAACGGAGAATCCCAGGTACCCACGGGGCTCAGAGTGCGCACCGTGGCCAGCAACAATGCCGTGGCCAGCAGCATCACGGTTCTCGCCCGTGCCGCTCGCAGGCGGGCGGCCCCAGCCCCATCGGAGGGCCCAGCCAAGGCCGCTGCCCTACCACGGGCAAGAAGGCTTCGCAGGGAAAGCGATGCCTCCGCAACGGCAGAACCCGCCGCGGCCGGACCGGCCCCTTCCGTCCCTTCGCCGTCTGCCACCGGCACTGACGATTGGGCCCGCTCCACCAAACGCTGCGCGCCGTAGAGCAACCCCGCCGACACCAGCGGCAGCGCCACCGCAATGGCGGTAAGCGTCGACTGGTCGAAGGTGGATTCCAGCCCCACCCGTACAACCGGCTCCATGATAAGCGCCGCCGCTATGCAGTAAGCGATGCGGCCCACCGATCCGTCCCCCACAAACAGGAGGCCGTATCGCACCACGAACCAGCAATAGCTGAACCCCAGCGCAACCAACCCCGCAGCGCACAGGGCGCCCGGAGAAAACAATACCTGGAAAGGCGCCATCGCTATGCAGGCGGTGCCAACGGAACCCACTACCGGCATGAGCACCGCGAGGTGGGCCACTTTCCCCTTTGCCGTCCGCGGCAGAACCATGTAAGCCACACTGAGAACGAAAATGCCCACCAGGAAAAAAGCACGGGGGTTCACGCCAAACAACTGGGGAAGGGAATCCCTCAGGCTGAAAGTATGGTCGGAAAGCGATGACCATACATACACCAGCATAAGCCCGATCGCCACAAATACGGAGCCTCCCATCGAAGCAGACGAACGACGCACCGGCAGCCTCCTCCCCCAATGCAAAATAGCCCTCCCCCATGACTTAGCAAAAGCATTTTATCCGAAGCCATTGCAAATGAAAATGCATCCCCCAAACCGGGCTATGCGGCTGACATGGGCATTTGCAAATTTCACCCCGTTTCGTTGATTGGAAAACTGGCCAACGGAAGGAAAGATGGGTTCAGGCGACAAAACGAAGGAGGGCGTCGCCGCGACAAACCCATAAGAAGAAAGGGGAAGGTATGGAACGAGGAAGGGGAGCAAAAGGGAAACTGACGCTTGCGGCGATTACCGTCGCAGCGGCCTCTATGATTGCGGCCGGCTGTGCCCAAAGCGCGCCACAGGAACAGGCGGCGCCGGACGAGCCGGTGTACGAAAATTCCCTTGCCGAAGCAGAAGCCTATCTGGAGGAGGTGAACGCCCGTCAAAACGAAATCAATAAGGAGTACGCGCCGGAGATTCGCACGCTGAAGGACGGCACCAAGGTGCAGCGCACCCCCAGTGAATACGAGTGCTACCACTGGAGCAAGCCCTACTGGGGAGGCACCTCCTACAACAACTACTTCCTTGATGCAGACAACCGCGGCTGCAACGCCTGCCACGAAGACCTGGCCGACACGCTGCGAAATATGGAGTACACCCATCTGACAGTATGGAACGACTATCTGCAGCCCTGGATCACCGTCGACCAGTGCATGCTATGCCACAGCGAAGACGATGGCTACGAAATGGGCACCCTCATGCATGCGGTGCACTATGGCGAGCGCGTACGCACCACCTTCGAGGAACGCGGCGGCCAATGCATGAGCTGTCACAACATGACCGAGGGCGGCCAGGGCATCGAGTTGTGGGACCAAGTAAAATACGACCACATGGACGGCGTGGTGAAGGTTGAGGACGTTCAAGGCGACTTTGTTTTCGACCAGGACACCACAGTGCCTGGAGAAGAGCTGTTCACCTACGACTGGGTGCATTCCGATTACGACCATTTGATCAAAATCATGGGCAAGAACAGGCTGAATCTGGAGATGCCACTCGATGTGGTAGAGAACTGGGAAATCAACATGAGCGGCCTGGTGAACAAACCCTTCACCGCCAAACTGGGCGACCTGATCAAGGAAGCCGAGAGCGCCGGCGTTACCGTGACCAAGCTTTCCAAGATGGAGTGCCTGGACAACATGCCTGGTGCTGCCGGAATCGGCCAAGTGGAAATTACCGGCATTCCCTTCACCTGGCTGCTGGAGAAAGCCGGAGGCGCTCAGGACGGCTTTACCGGCGTTATCTTCGATCGCCAGGAGTTCCACAACGATGTGCACCACAGCACTCGCGGCGTTGCGGAGAACAAGTTCGCCAACGTGTATTTGGTGTACAAAATCGATGGCAAGCGCCTGACCCCCAGTCAGGGCGCCCCCTGCATCAACTGGGTTGAGGCTTGCGATGCCCAGGGCAACATTAAGCAATGCCGAGGCTACATCCTCACCGACGAGGACAAAGACTGGGCCGCCGTACTGGAATGCGGCTTCAACAACTACGGCACGGGCCCCTACATGAACAAACCCAACGTCACCGTGCTGAAGGTCCCCGAGGGCAAGATCATCGAAACCGGCAAGCCCTTCACCTTTGAAGGCTACGCCGATGCCTTCGATGAAGCTGTAACCACCATCGAGTTTTCCATGGACAACGGCAAAACCTGGACCACCTTCGACCTAGGCCAGACCGACCCCCGCCAATGGGTGTACTGGCACTTTACCTGGACGCCGGAAAGCGACGGCAGCTATGTGCTAATGGCTCGCGGGATTACCGAAACCGGCCTGGTAAGCGAAGAGCCCCAAAAAGTAATGGTTACCGCCAAGAGCAACCTGGAGGCATAACATGAAACACGCAACGGGAGTCAAGATTTTCAGCTGCACCATGGGCGCCAGCCTGGTGCTTGGCGGAATAGGCGCCATCACACCGGCACTTGCCCAGCAATGGGGCGCCGATGCGCCGGCATGCGCCAACGGCGCCATCACGCGCAATGCCGTGGACTACCAAAAGATTGCCAACGTGTCGGGTAGCTTCTCCTTCACCCAAGACACCCTTACCCCTGCCGATGAGGTGTTCAACCTGTTCGGCACCGCCGTTACCTCAATGTGCGCCAAACCCGGCTACGCCTTCGACAAGGTGGCCTTCGAGGAGTATTACCTGAACGTGGGCGGAATGGTAGACAAGGTGCACACCGTCAGCCTGGCCGAACTTGCAAACATGGACGAGAGGCAGCAGCAGAATATGCGCTGCTCCTGCGGCATGAGCCCAGCGCTGTCCATGGCCAATGTCACCGGCGTCAAAGTGTCCGACATGGTGGAACTGGCGGGCGTGTCGCCCGAGGCGAACACCATCACATTCAAGGACAAGGACGGCTACGGGCTTCCGCTTCCGCTTTCCTATGTGACGGAAAAGGAAGCGCTGCTGGTGTATCAGATTGACGGCCAACAGCTGCCCGAAGGCGAGCGGCTGCAGGTATGGATTCCCGACACGGTAGCCAAATACTTCACCCGCGCCGTTACCGACATCGAGCTTTCGGTTTCCGACGATCTGCCCCCCGTTGAGGGCCCCGATGCGGAATACCGGGCAAAGGTGAATATCCTGAACACGGTAAATGGCACTTTTAAGGTGGGAGATATGATTTCCTTCGAGGGCTATGCCGATGACTGCGGCAACCAGGTAACTGCCGTGGAGTTCTCGCTTGACGGCGGCGAAACCTGGACCGCCTTCGATACCACCGCCTCCAGCACCGACAGCTGGGTATATTGGCACTTCGATTACGTTACCGAGGCTGAGGGCACCTTCAAATTGGACGTGCGGGCGGTCACCGACGACGGCACTGTGTCTCCCCTGGCTTCGAGCATGGTGTTCGAGGTTGAGGAATAGGCCCTGCCCATTGCTTCAATCGTGAAAGCGAGTTGATATGGAACACAAGAACATAACGCGCCGCGCCCTGCTTTGCGCTTCGGCGGCTAGCGCGGGCACGGTGGCCCTAGGAGGTGCATGGGGGCTGACAGGCCGGGCCCACGCAGACGATGCGACGGGAACTGCCGCTGGCGGGCCGATCGAACAGTACGGGTTTTTAGTGGCCCTCACCCGCTGCTCCGGCTGCGGACGCTGCGTAGAGGCCTGTCGGAGAGGCAACCGTCTTTCCGACTCCACCGAAGACCGGCGCCATGTTGAGGCCTACACGCGCACTCGGGGGCGGACGTTTTTCGCTTCCACCTCGTGCATGCACTGCGCCGAACCCAGCTGCATGAACGTGTGCCCCGCTGGAGCTATTTGGAAGGACGAGAAGGGATTGGTGCGCGTTGACCAGCAGCGTTGCATGGGCTGCAAATACTGCTACCAGGCCTGCCCTTATGGCGTGCCCACCTATAACGAGGTTGCCATGGACAAGTGCGACGGCTGTCGCAGCGCCGAGCTAGACGACGGCGAAGACCCCTACTGCGTGCAGGCCTGCAAGTTTGGCGCCCTGGAGTTTGGCCCCGTAAGCCAGTTGAAGGCAACGGCTGGCGACGCCGCCGTGGCCATCGCCGAGGCGAACCGTCCCTCCTGCTTGGTGCTGGCACCGGAAAAGGGGGTGTCGTGATGCAAACGATTTGGGGTTGGCAACCGGCGCTGTACCTGTTTTTGGGCGGCATGGGCGGCGGTGCGTTTTTAACCGCCGCAGTGCTGTACCTGCGCGATCGCACCGGCAACAACCGCGTGATTTGCGCCTCCATGTGGGCGGCGGTTATCAGCTTGACCGTGGGCCTGTTGCTGCTGCTGTCCGAGCTGGTTACGCCGGCGCGCGGCCTGATGATGTGGCAGAGCTTTTCGCATTTCACCTCTTGGATGACCTACGGAGCATGGGGCGCCTTCGCAGCTATTGTGGTGTTTGGCGTATCCGCCTTGCTGGCCACCGAGAAGATAATGGCGCCGCTGCGGAAGCGCGGGGGCTGGCTGACGGCCCACGAGGCAGGTCTGCGCTGCGGCCTGGCAATTGTTGGCATCGTGCTAGGCGCCTTTGTGGCAGTTTACACCGGCATGCTGCTGATGGCACCCGCCAGCGTACCGCTTTGGAACACGCCCCTGCTCCCGCTTTTATTTACGGTATCCGCCTTTGATACCGGCGTGGCTCTGGTGGAGGTGATGGCCGTAGTGGCAGCTCGCAAGGATCCACTGGGGGCCGACGCCAAACGATTCTTGGAACGTTGCGTAGTGGTGCTGGTGCTGCTGGAGGCCGTGGTGCTAGCTGCGTTCCTGGGCACGGCGCTCGCCGGCGGCACCGATGCTGCGGCAGCAACGGCAGCGGCCTCTGCTGCAATGCTGGTGGGAGGACCGCTAGCCGGCTGGTTCTGGGTGCTGCTGGTGGCGGCCGGTCTGGCCCTACCGCTGACGGTGGCCGTTGTCGGGCTGGTGCGCAAGCCCGCTTCCCCAAGCGCAAGAGACGCAGCAGCGGACACTGGAGACGGCGAGGGCACTGCGAACGCCGCAACCAAGTCGCAGCCGAAGCGATGGCTGCCCCTTGCCGGTGCCTGTGGCGCCCTGGCAGGTGGCTGCGCCCTGCGGTTCCTCGTGCTGGCGGCCGGCGTGCACGCAAACCTGGCCTCCGAAACCATCCTCAGGCTTCTCGGGTAGCTGCGCCCTCCTTTACCCGCAATAAAAGAGGGGCGGCCAACTGGCCGCCCCGTGTAGCACTTCGGTTGATGTTGCCTGGTGCTCTTACATATTTACACAGTGCGTTTTCGTACCATCGGCCAGGTAGGCCATTACTTCTTGCACTGCCATGATGGCGCAGTTGTCTTCTGCTTCCTCGGTGGATGCTCCCAGGTGCGGGATGACGATGGCGCGCGGCATCTGCATCACGGCGGGGTTGGCGAAGTCGGTCACATAGGCGCGCACACGGCCCGCCTCCATGGCGGCCGTCAGGGCGGCGTCATCCACCAGGGTGTCGCGGGCGAAGTTCAGCAGCACCACATCGTCTTTCATCTGGGCCAGAGCCTCGGCGCCCACCATGCCCTTGGTGGCCGGAGTGGCCGGCACATGGATGGTGACGAAATCCGCCTGCGGGTACAGGTCGGCCAAATCTTCTACATATACCAGGTTCGGCGAAATTTCCGCCGCCTTCTCTGCACTGCTGTAGGGGTCGTAGCCTACCACCTTCATGCCCAGCGCCTCGGCCGCCCAAGCCACCAGCTTGCCGATGGCCCCCAGGCCGATCACGCCCAACGTCTTGCCGGTTATTTCGGTGCCGGCAAACTGCTTCTTGGCCTTCTCGGCCGCCTTGCCGATGTTCTCGTCAGCCGCATTGTCGCGGCACCACTGCACGCCGCCGATGATGTCGCGGGAAGCCAGCAACATACCCGCCAGCACCAGCTCCTTCACCGCATTGGCGTTGGCGCCCGGAGTGTTGAACACCGCCACGCCGGCTTCCGCCAGCTTCTCCAGGGGAATGTTGTTTACGCCTGCGCCGGCGCGGGCCACCGCTTTCAGGTTCGCGGGGATATCCATCTCGTGCATGTTGGCTGAGCGCACCAAGATGACGTCCGCTTCCTCAACGTTGTCGGTCAGCCGGTAGTTCTCGTCCAACAGCTCCAACCCTTTGGCGGAAATGTTGTTCAAGCAGTGCACTTTGTACATGGCGCGCTCCTTTCGCAGATGGTTTCCTAAGGATAGCGCTCTTGGCCGCGCCCCCTTGCCGGCCAGCCCCTCTGCGGGGAAAATCGAAACCGTTACGGCCGCCTGACGGAGTTGGGTGCTTCCACGGGGACCAGGGTGTGCTTCTGCTGCGGGACCCGGCGAGGCCTGGCCTATCCCCGACAACATCTAACGGTGCCCCCGGAAGCACAACGGCCCGGCAGCTTGCCGTTATTCGGCAGATAGGTGCGGCACAACTAGCCCACCTTTTCGCTCGGAGCGTTTCTCGACGACCGGTCAACCACGCGGGGCCATAGCAGGGCCGCTACCGGCAGCGCCACGCCTCCGCAAAGCAGCAACGAGCCCAGCACGTCCGAGGGCCAATGGACCCCCAGGTAAACGCGGGTGAAACCAATGTAGGCCACCCACAGTACAGCCGCTACCGCCAAGGCCGTGCGGGCTGGGCGCGGCCACCGGGGATGCAGCTTCAGAAGCACGAACACGGCAAGGCCCACTGCCACGACCGCCACAAAAGTGTGGCCCGAAGGAAACGAAGCGTTCCAGGGAAACTCGATGAGGTTCATGCCAATGGGGCGCGGGCGACTGAGAGCGAACTTCGTGCCCTCTACCAGCAGATAGGTTACTACCAAAGTGCCCAGGTATATGCTGGCCGCTCGCTGCTGGCGCCGCACCAGCAGACATGCCAGCATGGCCGCCGCCACTATCAGGCAGGGAACGGTGTCGGAGAGCTCGGTGGTGAAGGCGATGGCTGGCGTAAGCGCATCTTGCCGCAAGGGGAACACTGCCCCCTGCACGGTGCTGTCGAAGGCCGCCACCCACGGCGCCCCCGTGGCCACACCCGCCAAAAGCACGCCGTACAGCACGGCGCAAACCACGGCTATCGCCAAAAGCGCATTATGTTTTCCCATCTTCAACCTCCTGGACAAGTCTCTTCCCTCCGTATGCCACAGGGGGCATCCCGCTTGGCGGAACTAGGCGGCTATTTCCGCCAGCGGGACGGGGGGCGGTGGCCAGTTGCGGCTCCGCGGCGGAACTAGGCGGCTATTCCCGTCAGGGGGACGGCAAATCCCTTCCCCGTCCCCAACCTTGGCGGAACTAGGAGGCTATTCCCGCCAGGGGGACGGGCAGCGGCGCCCGGTTGCGGCCCCGCGGCGGAACTAGGCGGCTGTTCCCGCCACGCCCTGGCAAAAGCCCCCCGTATTCCGAGCAGTGGCGGAACTAGGCGGCTATTCCTGCCAGCGAGACGGGGGGCGGTGGCCAGCTGCGGCCCCGTGGCGGAACTAGGCGGCTATTCCTGCCAGGGGGCGGGGACGGCGCCGGTGAGCAGCCAGCCCTCGGCCGCTAGGCGCTGGCCCACTTCCAGATACTCCTGGATATTCTCGGCCAAGGACGCCTGCTCCGCCTCGGTGAGGGGGCGCACCGCCTTCGCCGGCGAGCCGATCACCAACATGCCGTCGGGAATGCGGGCGCTGCCGGTAACCAGCGCACCAGCGCCGATGAGGCAACTCTCCCCCACCTGCGCGCCGTCCAGCACTGTGGCCCCCATGCCCACCAGCGTGCGGTTGCCGATGGTGCAACCGTGCACCACTGCCCCATGGCCAATGGTCACGTCGCTACCCACCACCGTGGGAGCGTGGGGGCTCACGTGCAGGCAGGCGCCTTCTTGCACGTTACTGCGATCGCCTAAGCTGATATAGGTGCCGCAGTCGCCCCGCAGCACCGCGTTGAACAGGATGCAGCACTCTTCCCCAATGGTCACATCGCCAATTACCACGGCGTTCTTAGCCACATGGGCCGAAGGGGCCACTGCGGGTGTTTTTCTTGCAGGTTCCATAACCGTCCTTTCTGTTTGGACAATTATCCCCTAGAACACGCGCCGTCCTCCCACAAAAGTGGCCCGTACACAGGCTTTCTGGATGTCGGCCGCCTCGCACGTGGCCACGTTGCGGTCCAGCACGATGAAGTCGGCCAGATAGCCGGGGGCCAAACGGCCCAGCTCATGCCCGCGATTTGCCGCCGCGGCGCTGCCCACCGTGTAGGCGCGCAAGGCCTCCTGTGCCGTAATGCACTGGGCGGGCAGCCAGCCTCCTTCCGGCTGATGGGTGTCGGCGTCCTGACGGGTGACGGCGGTGTACACCGCATCCAATGGGTTGGTGGCGGTAACCGGGGAATCGGTGCCGAAGGCCAGCGTCGCCCCTTCGTCCAGCAGGGTGCGGAAAGGCCACATGTAGGGCACCCGGGCCGGCCCCAGGTCGCGCTCGGGGCCGCCGGGGTCCAGCGTGATATGGCGCGGCTGCACCGATGCCACCACCCCCAAGCGAGCCAGCCGCCCCATGTCGGCCGGCTGGAAGTTTTCCAGATGCTCGATGGCGTTGCGGGGTTCCGCAAGCGCGCCATCGGCCGCCGCTTCCTCTTCGAAAAAATCCAGCAGCTGGTGGATGGCCTCATCGCCGATGGCGTGGATGCGTACCGGCTGGCCTTCCGCATGGGCCTTTGCCAGCAGCCGCCGCATTTCCTGCGGCTCCACCGTGGGACGCCCGTTGTCGCCGGGGAAGCGGGGGTTAGTATAGGGGCTATGCACCCATGCGGTATGCTGACTGGAAACTCCGTCGAAGAACTGCTTGTAGCCCTGCGCCTGCAGCAGCGGATGATTGAGCTGTTGCTGCAGCTGAGCCAGGCGATCAGAGCCGTCCAACAATGTAGGGAACAAATGGGTGCGCACCGTAAGCTGTCCCGCGTCCAGCAGCTGCTGGTACAGGTCGTCCCGCACGAAATCCAGCCCTGGCAGCGCCATCAGGGACACGTCGCACACGCTGGTGATGCCTTCGGCGTTCAGCTGGGCGAACAGGCCGCGATAGGCGTCCAGCAGCTCTTCCGGGGAAAACTCCGCCACGATGCGGGGCATCAGCTGCATGGCCGCCGCTTCCCGCACGATGCCGGTGAGGCAGCCGCTGGCGTCTTTGTCGTAGCTGCCGCCGGCGGGGGGCACAGAGCTTTCCGTGATGCCCAGCCGCTCCAGAGCGCAGGAATTGAGCCACAGGGTATGGGCATCGCCGGAATACATGGCCACCGGGCGGTTGGGATAAGCGGCATCCAGCGACGCCTTCGTCGGCGCAACGGGCGGGTTCCACAGGTAGTCGCGCCACCCCTGGGTGAGCAGCCAGCCGCCTTCGGGGCGCCGCGCCGCCAGCGGGGCCAGCCGCGCCACCGCGTCCGCCTCGTTTTCGCCGCAGTAGCGCTCTGCCAAAGGCGAGAGGTACAGCGCCGTATGGAACATATGGATATGCGCGTCGTGGAATCCGGGCATGAGAAAGCCCTCTGGGAATTCCAGCACCGGCAACGACGCCCCGCCAGCCATTGCATTTTTGGCGCCTTCGAAAACGCCGCAGGGTTCCTTCCCGCTCCATGCTACCGCGTCTGCAAGCGCCGCAGGCGGCCCTGTCCACACAATCCGGTCGCCCCGCACCGCAACAGCCACCGCGCCGCCAAGCACCCCATCGCCCGAAAAGCCACATCCGGCCATTACCGCATAATCGGCACCAGCCCTCACCCTCATCACGCTTCCTTTCTGCCTGCGGTTGTCGCAGCCAGTATAGTTCAGCGCGCAACCGCCAGATGTTGATGTGACGAAATGGTGAGGGTTGCTGTTTTGGTCTGAAATCATACCGAGATTCAGTATGATTTCGTACTATCACTAGTACGCTTTCGTACTAAACCAAGAAACCACCTTGCTAGAATCAGGATCAGCGATGACGAGCCCCGCAAAAAACCGCACTGCCACCGAATGCATTGCCATGGTCAACCGCTTCAACGAAGAACTTACTGAGCTCTATCACGAATTTGCCCGGAAAAAGGGGCTCTCCGACAGCGCCTTCAACGTTCTGTACGCCCTTTACGAGCAGGATGGCCAACGGCAGCTGGAGCTCTGCAAAACCAGCCTCATGCCCAAGCAAACGCTGGCCTCGGCCCTGAAGCGGCTCACGACGCAAGACCTGGTGCGCATCGAAAACGAAAGCCGCCGCGTGTCGCGGGTGTTCCTCACGGAAAAGGGCAGGCAGCAGGCCGAAGCCGTAATTGCCCCTCTGGTACAGGCGGAAATCGCCGCCACCCGTGCCCTTCCCCCCGAGATGCTCCAACAGCTGCCGCGAATCTTATCCCGATACCTGGAAACACTCAGCGCGGGATTCGACGCCCTATAGGCGAGACGCCAGCTTCCCCCAATCCACGCCACACCGCCCTGCCCGCAAGCCCAGCCGTCAGGCAAGCACCGCTTCGCGGCTTCCGCCCAACGCAACTAAAGGATTACCCATGGCTCAAGACATGAACCGCCACTTCACGCTCAGCGCCCTGCTGAAATTCACCTTCCCCACCATTTGCATGATGATTTTCACCTCCCTCTACACGGTGGTGGACGGCTTTTTCGTGTCGAATTACATAGGAAAGACCGCGCTGGCCGCGGTGAACCTGGCTTGGCCCATCATCATGATCCTGGCTACCGTGGGCCTCATGACCGGCACCGGCGGCAGCGCCCTGATAGCGAAAACCCGCGGCGAGGGCGACGACGAACAGGCCAACCGCTACTTCAGCATGCTGGTTTTCTTCACCATCGCCGTGTCCCTGGTGCTGGGAGCGCTGGGGCAGGCCGCCATCGTGCCGGCCATGCAGGCGTTCGGCGCCGACGGCCCGCTGCTGGATTCCGCCGTCTCGTACGGCCGCTGGCTGCTGGGGATGCTGCCGTTTTTCGCGTTGCAATTCGCTTTTGAAGTGCTGTTTTCCACCGCAGGCAAGCCCCATTACGGCTTCTTCGTGGTGGTGGCCGGCGGCGTTACCAACGTGGTGCTGGACTGGCTGTTCATCTGCGTGCTGGGCTGGGGCATCGACGGCACCGCCATCGCCACGGGCCTGGGGCAAGTGGTGGGCGGCGCCATTCCGCTGGTGTATTTCGCCCGGCGCCACAACTCCAGCTTCCTGCGGCTGCGCTGGACGCGCCCCGAATGGCGCCCCATCGGCAAAGCGTGCCTGAACGGCTGCTCGGAGTTGGTGTCCAACATCGCCATGAGCCTGGTGACCATGCTGTACAACTTCCAGCTGATGGCCTACATCGGCGAAGACGGCGTGGCCGCCTACAGCGTCATCGGCTATACCGCCATGATATTCGGCGCCGTTTTCATGGGCTACGCGGTTGGGTCGTCGCCGCTGATGAGCTACCAGTTCGGCGCCGGCAACCATGGCGAAATGCGCAGCATCCTGTTGAAGAGCCTGGGGCTGATAGGCGCGAGCAGCGTGGCGATGTTCCTGGCGGCCCAATGGCTGGCGGCGCCGCTTTCCGCCATCTTCGTCAGCTACGACCCCGAGCTTCTGGACTTCACCGTGCACGCCTACAAGCTCTACGCGCTGGCCTTCCTCATCATGGGGCTGCCCATTTACCTGTCGGCCCTGTTCACCGCTTTGAATAATGGCGTGGTTTCAGCCGTCATTGCCTTCATGCGCACCCTGGTTTTCGAGTGCGGCGCGGTAATCCTGCTGCCGCTGGTCTGGGGCATCAACGGCATCTGGCTTTCGGTTTCAGTGGGCGAACTGGCGGCGGCCCTGCTGGCCGTGGGCTTTTTGGTGGCTCTGCGAAAGAGGTATGGATTCGCGAAGAAATAGCCCCGCAGGCCAAACACACCCCCTGCGAAGGGGGCAGCGGTTTGTTATAGTGGCCTCCCCGTCGGGCGCGAAACAGGGAGGAGGGCGGCCATGGGAAACAAAAATGCACACAGCTCTGCACTGCGCCTGGTGACCCTGCCGCTGAAGGTGGCGCTGGGGCTGGTACTGGCGGCCGTGGCCGTAGTGGGGCTCACCAACCTGGTCACCATCGGCACCACCCGCGGCGATGTGCATACGATTGCCGACGTGGCCGACTACAACGCCGACGCTATAGTGGTGCTGGGCGCCTCGGTACACGCCGACGGCACCCCCTCCGACATGCTGCGCCATCGGCTGGACACCGCCTGGGCCCTCTACGATGCCGGCGCCGCCCAGGCCATCATCGTGAGCGGCGACAATCGCGAAGCCAACTACAACGAATCGGCCGCCATGAAGAAATACCTGGTGAACCTTGGTATTCCCAGCGAAGACATCTACGAGGACCACGCCGGCTACTCCACTTACGAGAGCATGTATCGGGCCCGTCATGTGTTTGGCGCCCAGCGCATCATCGTTACCACCCAGGCCTACCACCTCTATCGCTCCCTCTACGCCGCCCACGGCCTGGGGATGGAAGCGGTGGGCGTGGCCAGCGATCACGGTGCTTACCTAAACCAAACGTCTTACAGCCTTCGGGAAGCACTGGCCCGCACCAAGGACTTCTTCAACACCTTGCTGCAGAACTCCCAAGGGGAAACCGGCCCCATAGCGGCCGAAGACGAACGAGTGGATCTCGCGGAATCCGGCGATTTGTCGTAAGGGGCAGGGCAGGGCGTGTCCCCTGTCAGCTTCCCGGAAACAAAAAGGCAGAGATAGAATCTCTGCCCTACGAATTCGACCTGGATTAGCATTGTGGCTG